>Ga0316207_10000964_pt1 | contig 39351 bp, 44 predicted proteins | sample 6weekpyrite_MG_FD_204943 | JGI IMG/M metagenome (GOLD analysis project Ga0316207, IMG submission 204943) | Microbial mat bacterial communities from mineral coupon in-situ incubated in ocean water Damariscotta River, Maine, United States -... | ecosystem: Environmental > Aquatic > Marine >... | reverse complement strand
CTGTTTTTAACCCAAAAAACGCGATATTAAAAAACGTAACTTGTTGATAAATAAGGAATTGGGAAGAGTGATGTGTGGGAGTGGCAGGATTTGCAATCCGTTGTATTATTATTAGTATCAATAAGTTACAAGGCTTGCCGCTTTTGTTGACAGCCTGTAAAAGCAAGATAATGGAGGCGGGGATCGGATTCGAACCGACATAAAACAGATTTGCAATCTGCGGCCTAACCATTCAGCTACACCCCGCCAACCGAAGCGCGATAATACACAAACAATCTATTAATAACAACGGGAATTAAATCAACATCTGCACCAATATATTGACGGTTTTATTGTGTGTGTAAACGATGTAAACTTAGATACAAATTAACCACGGATGGACGGTTAATCTTAGTCACTCCCCTATAGCTAGATTTTCTGAAAACTACCGAAAGCTCGGTCAGGATTACTTTTGTCTGTTGGGTGGTGTTATGAAGACTGAAAACGATACATTACAAGAAAGAATTGCTGTTCTTATTGGTAACGACAAAGAGCGTAGGCTTGAAGCTGCCAGAGTTTGTGACGCAGATATTTCGACGATTGCTAAATGGATAAGCGGCAAATTAGTGCCAAGCATGGACCAGGTTAAAATGCTGGCTGAACATTTTGGTATTAATTATATCCATTTGCAGCATGGCTATTCAGCTATTCGTAACACTTACGAATATTACAAAAATAATTATCTTGATGACTACCAAGATGTAAACAAAGAGATTTTTAATGCTTACGGTGATGCTTTGATTCGACTAAATGCCGAACTACTAAGCAGGCGAGTTAGCAGCGATGTTTATAATGTAATTATGGAAGACTCTGATGATGAGCTTTATGTTTTAGATGGAGGGTTTAATTTTGTCCATGCAAGCAAGAAAGCGCGAACTAGACTAGGTTATTCGTGTACAGAAATTAAAAAACTTCATGTTTTAGACATTAAAGACAAGATGACAAAGGAAGATTTTAATTCTATTCGTGATGGGTTAGTCGAAGAACGCGACCCTATACGGTTTTTAACGGCACATAAAAAGCGAGATGGTCGCACCTATCAACTAGAAATCATGATCCAAATGATTAAAATAGGCGGTGAACCGCATTATCTGTCGATTGGAACCGACCCAGATATAAATTGTGCGTAATCGGCCATGCCAGTGCCGCCTCGGCCATGCCGGTGCCGCCTCGGCACTATTTAATAATTTCTTACTAAAACTTGTTGTCTTTGTTTTTTTGAGCAGTAATATAACTCTCCCTTGCAATTATTGGGATTGCAAACAGCTCAAGATTGAGTTGAAAAAAAAATAAAACAGGGAGATAAAGATGTTAAGTGAAGATATAGATATTCTAAATAAGGTGCTTGGAAATAATAATGGTAAAAATAACCATGCAGATCACTTTAATAGTAGTAACCTCGCAAAACTAAATACCATTATACTTTTGGTTTTAGGTATATGGCTTTATAGTGTGTCAACCGAGCAAAACCGACGAACATTACCGGTTAAGGCAATGGAGCAAGAAATGATATCGAGTATAAATACCAATGATGCTCATAATAAGCTGCTCATAAAGCTTTAAATTCAAATGAATACCTTACCCATCTTTCACTTTTAGGCCAACTTTAAGGGAAGGTGATTGAAAGATCTAGTTGATTTTATAATTTATAAAACCCCACTTATTCTTCATTTATGATGAATTTGTGGGTATTTTCCTTTAAGATCACCCGAGACACCCTTGTTGTGCATAAATGCTCGGAGTAAATGATGACACAAATCTATGAAGATGGAACTTACCTTGATAACAACCCCTTGTGGCATGAAGAGGACTCGCCGTGGAAGGCAAAACAGATAGAAAACATCATTAACAAAAATTCTCTACCCCCCCAAAGTATTTGCGAGATAGGTTGTGGAGCTGGAGAAATACTTAAACAAATGTCAGAAAAAAACACAGACGATAAAAAATATTTTGGGTATGAAATATCCCCTCAAGCGTTTGAGATTTGCAATAAAAAATCGAATGCCAATTTATCGTTTAAGCTTGCAAATTTACTTGATGAACCAGATACTTTTTTTGATATAGCAATGGCAATCGATATTTTTGAACACGTCGAAAACTACTTTGATTTTCTAAGAAAACTGAAACAAAAAGCTAAATATAAAATATTCCATATCCCACTTGATTTGTCTGTTCAAACAGTTCTCCGATCTTCTCCAATAATTAAAGGTAGGAAATCTGTTGGTCACATACATTACTTTACAAAGGAAACTGCGCTGGAAACGCTAAAAGATACTGGGTACGAGATTATTGATTATTCATATACTGCTGGGCGATTAGAATTGCCGAATCTTGGATGGAAAGCCAATTTATTAAAACTGCCTAGAAAGCTTGCGTTTTCGATAAATCAGGATTTAACTGTGCGAATACTAGGCGGTTATTCACTTTTAGTTCTAGCCAAATAAAAAATAAAATGCAGTAATTTTATTTTTTGTTCGCCAAGTCGTTCTTTTCAAGCTGGCGACCACCAAACCACCAGGTAACGCAGGTTGATGTTAAATAAAGCACCATTGCCACTATCATTAAGATTATTTCTACCGCCTTTGCATCATTAATGCCAGTACCCATGCCATCAACCAAGTCAACCATGGCCCAATACATCAAGCTAGTAAGTACAACTAAATAAACAGTTAGTGATGGGCGTATCATGCCGCGACAAAAATCAACGACACCAAAAAAGAAATGAGCCACTTTGCCTTGCTTGCCTTTGTAATATGCCGCACTATCATGCTCATACGAAGCCGCTAAACCTGCTGCTGCATCCTTGCTGGCTTGAATGTTTTGTTGAATGTTACCTTCTATTTCAACTTTCTCAATTTCTAGCGTGGCTTCAGCTTTCATGGCCTCAGTATTAAGTGTAACCATCGATTCTTTGTGCCGGTTTTCTTCTTTTTCTTTTTTAAACGACATAAAGGCATTTACACCCAAGCCAATTAAACCGGTAGCACCACCAGACAATACGCCACCTATAAGATCCATGATTCCCATTTTAAAAATCCCTCACAATTAATTTGAATGGTTCTTTGTTCATGTGATTAATAAAATCATTAACACATTCACGAGAACGAAAAATAGCTTGCTGCCCTTTTAATTTTCCAATGCTATGGCCAAGCTCAATACACCCCAGCACGTTAGACTTAAATCCTTTCGACTTATCACCCGCATAAACCCCTGCATGCATGAGAACGCCACTGCGACCTTCGACCAGCTTTAACCAATACAAATCTTTACGGCCTCCAATACGGCGTTTAATTTTCACAAACAAACATTCATATTCACCCGCTGGAATACAGCTGATATTTTGCCGGTTGTTTCTCCAGGGAAGCTCTAGCGTATGACAAAAAAAACCCGAAGCACTTATGATGCCTCGGGTTCCTTGGTCGCCGCTGTTGTAGCGGTATATGGTTGCTTGATTATCGGCCATAGTTATTCTCTGATTTATTGAGTAAATATATTGGGGCCTTGGTTAATAAAGCTTATAATTACTTGGTTAACCCCCTCCCCCGATGTGTTTGTTATATCCCATTTAGAAGTTGCTGCATTCCAGGCCACCGAAAAATTGGCGGGGCCTGACAGCTCAGTTATTGTTGCATTAAAAGCTCCAGCTTCATCTTGTTGCAAACCAACAAACGCGCAATAACTTAAATCTGTTGTGCCGCGCGCTGCAATCATAATTATTCCACACCAGGCAGAGTATGTGTCTGCTGCTACTCCTTGGCGCAAAATAGGGGCAAAATGTATTGATTCTATTCCGGCGTTTGCAATGGTCGGAAAATGCCAAGAGCTTCTTGCTGGCCCATTACTGTGTTGACTTGCTGTTCCGGCAAGCAAGAAATCATTTTGATTAATTTTTGCAATACTTATATTGGTGTTGCCCGTAGAGTCCTGAAGTTGTGCTCTAGTCCATGTAGTGCCGTTGATTTTAACTATGTTATCTAATGCGGAGCCAACACCGTCATGAGGGAAAATCTTAATGTTTTCTATGTTGACATTTGATACATGGCTATTAAGCCCTGTATTTGAAATCACCTCTAATGCCAACCCTGTTGTATCTCCAGCCTTGTCGTTTGTAATAAATATTTCGCCTATCCTGCCGTTTGAGTCCCCAGTTTGTTCAATGTTCAAGTATGCTTCACTAACGGCAGTTGGCCCATTCTCAATAAAAACTCCGGTAATATCCGTGAAACGTCCAGCTCTTATTTTTAACCCTTTTTTAGCAAGTTTATTTTTATAATTAATATTCCTTGCTGTCGCTCCATTATATAAGTCCAAGAAAAGCGGGTGGTCTTCAACTATTCCCCCATCCCCGTAAACCATATTAATATCGCATATATTAACTGGCCCACCAGAAAAATGGGCCTCTTGCTTTATTGTGTTACTGCCAATAAATTCCCATGTAATTTGCTCGGCTTTAGTGGTTTCAAGAAAAAACATTTTAACCCATTGAAAATTAACATTGTTGAAGTTTTCAATTTGAAAGCGTACATTTTTCAAGCTTGAATATCCATTCAAGTTAGCAGGAGCGTTAGGAATCTCCTCTGAGCTTACGCCTAAATCCCCGCCAGTCCATGTTGCTCCATCGAGTCTTAACAGTGCAGGCGCTCTATCGGTTTCACCACCATAAAGTGTGCGACCATTAAGGATTACAAACGGTCTGTTTAATTTATAATATCCGTTTATAGTTGTTCCGCTAGAATCCACTAACGAAATGGATGCCATAACGCTATTACATGATAACGATTTTGTAAACGGAATACTGGATAACGTTGTTCCATCTGCCTTTGCACCAAACCATTCAGGGTAAATAAAAAAATCTCTTTCTTTTCTTTGGAAAAACTGGAACGGAGCAAATGGAATAAACTTATTTGTATCCTTGTCGCCTGTTGAACCATTCCACCAAACGCCTGAAGTATGGTCAACTGTTGCAATGTAATAGCGCCCATATTCAAACTGTCTAATATCACCAGCCGTATAAACTGTTGCTGTAGCCCATTGAGTATCATAATTAGGGTGGTCAAAATGTTGGGTTAGGTTGCCCTCAATCGCACAAGAATTCCCTCGCACTTGGACACCACTTGCTGCTTTAAGAATAGCTCCATCTTCAAAAATTAAAAGCGTTTCATCATCAAATAACGATGTTGAATCTACGTCAAACAAATAAACCCCGCGTGGTAAGGTTAGGATATTAGACTGAGCTTTGGCAAACGTTATTGCCGCAATATCAGAAGTTACGCCATCACCTTTTGCGCCAAACCATTTAACATTTATGGCGCAATCATAATCTCTTTCTACTCCTATAGTCCCATCCCCGCCTGCTGGGATGGCTATTGTACCCATAGCCTGCGGGCTATTATCTGCATACGTTCCAAGTACTGCGTTATAACGAACTGTAAATGAACCACCATCCCCTACTGAAGTAACAAAAACTTTTTTACCTGCATCGGCAGAAGTTAACTCTAAACCTGCAAGCCCAGCTTTACTGGTGGCAACATACTGCGGGGTACTTGCAAGAGCAGCAGCGGCGCTGATAGCGGCGGCGGCAGCATCGTAGCCTGTTTGTATCGCATCCGCATCCGCAGCTTGTCGAGATGCTTCTGCGGCAGTTGCACTATCACTTGCCGAAGTTACGTAGATCGAAAAATCTACGAGTAATAACCATTTATTTGCAGCTAAATCATCCGCAAAAATCCCAGACGTATGCTCAACTAAACAATAATATAATGCCCCATCATTCCATGCTGCACTGCGTAATGGTTGCAATGTAGCTGTTAGCCAATCACTCGAAGCATTAATACCAGCACTGACCTCTGCTTTAAGCTGATCCATGCCAATTGATTGGTTAGCAATATCACCATCGTCACGCTGTATTAAAGTAAGATTAGCTAAAATTTCATCAAGCGTTGTTTCGATATTAGCTAATTCAGTATCAACCCCCGATGTTGACACAGTGCCTCTTCCTGCCAAGCTGTTAGCCTCATCTTGAGCAAAACTTTTTGACACGTTATAAGGTGTTGGTTGAGCCATTTACTTACTCCCAATAAAAAACCCGCTTAAAGCGGGTTTTGTTAAATTAATCTTTGTCGGTTTACTCATCAGCAAATTTTCCTTTATTTCTAAGGTGTTGCATGTTCTTTCTTAAATACACGCCGTTTTTCGTCATAGCACTGGTACGTGCACGCATTTGTAATGAACGATAAATACCGTCAGGGGTAATAGCGTTACGTGGGTTTTTGCGATTGTATTGGCCGATATCTTTTAAAATATCTTTATGCCATGACTTATCGCCGGTATGAATCGCAATTGCTAACTGATTCATTAAAAGTTTGCGCCGGTTATTTAAGCGTGACTCTGTATTTTTAATGGCAGACTTTGCATCATATTGCTTGTTAGCGCGTGCCACTGAAAAACCTATGAACTGCAAGAACGCCTCCCACTTAGATACATCTTGAATAATGGGATCCCCTTTAAACGTGTTCACCCCTTCGTCAACATAGCGGTATGACTTCATTGGATCCTTAATGCCTTTAGGTAGCATGGTTTCAATACCACGCTGAACATGGCCTTGCTGCATCATATCGATACCTCTTGACCAGTTATAACCAATTGCAAAAGTCGGGCCTAATGATTCAGTGATAAACTGAACATAATCATCTTTAGCTTCCATTTCACGATCAGAAGAACGCAACCATAAATCCTTTAAACTTAACCGTCCACTGATACCGGCACCGGTTGCTGTTTCCACTGGCCCTACCGTTAAAATATCAGACCACGTTGAACCTAAATGCTCCGTTAAAAAATTGCGGCGTTCTGCTTCAATATCATACGGCTCATCTTCATCATCCCAAATTGATTCTAAAATCAAATCAATTAAACCAAATGGGAGCCATGGCATACCGTCATAACCCACGAATAAATACGCCATAAACAAAATACCGCCCAACTTTTTACGCGCTTCTTTTTTAACTTCTGCGCTTTCACCTTTAACTGATTGATAGGTTGAGCGTGCCATAAGGTAAATCATATTCAACGAATATTGCTTAAAGATAAACGCCACTTTTGCAATATCATGCTGCATAAACGCGGCTTTGTTGGCATTGGAATAATTAAAATGTGTTGCATCCACCATGTCATAAGCAGCTTGAACAGCTGCATCATGCCCCATGCCTTTTTTGCGTGCTAAACGGTATGTTGCAATCGATGTAACTTCACGGTTAAAACGTTCTGCATGATGAAACGCATAACTCACTGCACCCATCACTTTATCTTTTTTAGGGCTATAAATTGCGCTCGGTGTTTCAGACATAGCCGCCAAATCATGCGCCAAGGTTTTATCGATAATACCGGTATCCACTAAATGTCGATAAGCTCTAAGCTCATCACCCTTTAAAGCACCTTCAATACTGAATAAACCGTCTTTAAGTTCAATACGGTTACTCGCAAATTCTTTTGTTGCTTTAAGTAATTCTTGACCGGCTTTAGTAAAACCAAACTTTGCGCCCATCGATGGGAACGCCACCATAGCCGTTTGACTCATATTCACAATGGCCGCAGCTGGTGTTGCGCCCAGGTACCAAACAAAATTAAATTGCGTTACGTTGTTTGCCCAGCTTGCCCCCATTGGGTTCATAGCCCAATCGTGACGCTTTTTCGTTTCATTAAGAATTTGAGCAGCTTTATCAGCCTTTTCACCGGACATATCACGCGCTTGCTCTTCCATGTTTTCAAGCTGGGCTTGCAATACATCAGCATACTTCAACTTACTTAACTGGTAGGCACCATGAAAATTGTGATTAGAAAAAGCACGCAAGGCATCATGCGTAAAACCTTCTTTCTTTTGACGATGAATAAAACTTTTACGCATCGACATATCAGGTAAGGTGTTTAAAAACAGCTGGTATATTTCATCCTTCGCCTTATCAGCCATGGTACCCGAAAGGGTTTTATCAACCACGCCAAGTACGTTAGAAATAAAACCTTCGCTAACGATATCCTCACGCGACCCCTTTTCGATTTTATAACCGGTTTTAACCTTAAACCCTTGCGCTTCTTTTTTCTTCACTAAGTTGTTTCTATGTTTAATTTTTTCAAACATATAAAACTCATAGTCCATGGACTTATCTGAAGCCCACTTAATAGCGTCCTCTTTTGTTTCAAAGGTTTCAATCGCATGCTTGCTGTCTTTGTGTGTTACTGCCCACTTGCCATGCTCAGACTCTTTGCTGGTAAAACCTTTATCAAGGATAGAGTATTTTTTCTGCCACTCAGTAGGAATTAAAACTTTCGCCCAATAATCACCGAAACGCGCAAGCGGAAAATATGGCCCCTCGATACGAACCGATTCAAACTGGTGCCGCATTTCAACTTTATATTGATCTTTTTCTTTAGCACTTAACTCAGCTCTATCAATCTTATCAAGCAAAGCTTGCTCGGTGGCATTCATGCGCTCTACATAGTGATCGCGTACTTCTTTATAAATCTCTTTTGCTTTTTTAGGTAAAGCATCAAACTTACGCTTTAATTCTGGATAAGCTGCTGCACGCTTTTTCTCAAATCCTGCACGCTCTTTAATCTCATTCACTTTAGAAATATATTTGCTGGCATCCCCAGGCATTGAACGAGCGAAGCGAAACTGTTTATTCACTTCTTCTTTAACGGTTTTAAGGTCAATAACCGCGTTATAGGACTCAGCGGGATCAACACCGGCAATAGTGGCCTCATGCATAATGTTAATCATGGTATCAGCGGCTTTCACGTTTTCAGGCTGAGTGGCCCACTTCGTCCAATCCTTCGCAACAGCTGAAGACTCTGCAACCAATTCATTTCTAAAGGCATCCATTTTCTCAGCGGTTAAAACATACGTTTTAATAGTCGGTAAAACATCGTTACCGATATCGGCCAAATGGCGGCGAGTGAGCAACTTCAACCACATTGGGCGTGTTTTAGTGTTGGCATTCTTAACGAGGTCTTTAACCTCGTCATACGTTGGCACCTTACCCGCTTCTTCGTTAATATCATTTAAAATTTCTTCAGGTTCACGCGAAAAATAACGCTCATTATCTTCACGGGAGAAGTGCTTCACTTTTTCTTTACGTGCCTTCTTTTCTTTTTTAGAACGATTTTTTTCTAAGTTCTTCGCGGCCTTTACAACCAAAGCATCAAGCTCTGTTTTAGTCCATTTAAGACTAATCCCCAGCTTACGCAAGAACCGGCGAATAGCGGCCACCACTTTTGTTAATAGAGGATGACTAACCCCTTTTTCAGCAACCAAGGCCACAATCTCTTTTGCCTCAGTCACCTTGTCCAAACGGCCATAACGTTTAAAAACTTCTTCAGAGATTGCATTGAGTTTTTTGTCACCCGATTTTTTAAGCCACTGAACACGCTCAAGTACTTGCTGCAAATCATCACCCATCATATCTTCAAACGAATGATGGCCAACCGCCTCATGTGCAAGCTTGCTTAAAACATGCTCTTTATCTGCAAGCTTACTGGCAATCAAATAAACCTGTTCTTCAGCACCATAATGCAATGCATTCACATCACCCATGCCATCTTCACTAGCATCAACAATATGCTCGGGAACATCTTCAATGCTGTCCACTACTTCAATCTTTGGTGCCTTATCGCCCCACTTTAAAACAACCGGTGCAATGATTTTCTCAACCTCAGAAACAGAAAGACCGCTTGAAGCGGCCTTGTCTTTGGAAAATGATGCATTACTCGATTTATCTATAACAACTAACCGGGCATTTACGCTGGTGTTAACCGGTAAATTTGGATCGTTAAAAGTGCCTTCCTCAAGCTTTTCTTCACTGCCGCCAACCTTATCAAGCCACTCACGAAAAGCTTTTGCTTTTTTATCTTTTCCAAAAAATACACCTTCACCCATAATGGCAACAATGCGGCCATCAGGTTTAAGTAAGTCATAAGCATGTTGAACATGCTCAGCATCACGGCGCTCAGAAAAAGGAGGGTTCATTATTATTCGATCATACTTTTCACTAACCGATAAAAAGTCGCTTGCTACAACGTTAAACCCTTTTGCCTCCAATAGTTCGCGCCGATCACCGGAAAACTCGACCACATCAGGTTCAATTTCAGCCGCTCGAATTTGTTCAGCAATATGACCCATACCAGCAGAAGGCTCTAAAACACTCATACCTTCTTTTATATCAGCTATATCCACCATTTCATCAGCTGTGCTTTCTGGTGTAGGGAAAAAATCAAGACCGTCTTTTTTACGGCCTATCATTTTACGTTCCATTTCTTTTATTTTATCGGGTTCAGCTGCTAATTCTTGCGACTCTAAAAACTCACGTAATGCAGATCGATATTCAGCTGGTGTTTCTATCCCCATGCTTTTTAGACGAGTACGTTTTTCATACGCGCTCTCGAACTGCCAAGGCACATCTATTTTATTTTTTCTTCTTGCTTTACCGATTAAACTTTCAATGAAGCTGGGGTTTAATGAAATACGTTTGTCATTATCTCCATCCCATACGCCGCGCTTCATAGCTTCAGAAGGACTTAAAATAATTAAATTTTCACCACGCTTAACAGGTAGAACGATTGCTTGACCACGAAAACCTGAACGCAATATAGATTCAGTGGCCATTTTTTTAGATTTAAACGCTGCTTTTGCACCGTTTTTAGATTGGAAAACAGCAACATCATGTAAGTTTTCTTTAGCATATTTTAAGTATGACTCAGTAACATCGTCAGCCACTTTCATTATTTTCTGGCCGATCATTTTTAAACCATCAGTTTCTAATGCTTGTCGCCCTAACCTGGCTAAGTCAGAACGGTATGCGGTATAAAATGGCCATGAAACATAATCAATAGTTTCTTCATCAGGCGCTTCACCCTTATGCTTTTCATAATCACTATAACTTGGGTATTTTTCACGCAACTGAGCATCTTTACCCACATTAACAGCCGAAGTCATCATTTCAACTTGCGCCTTTGTTCTAACTCTGTCCAAAAACTTAGCGTTACCAGACTCGATTGAATTAGCAATATTTCTCATGGTGATTGCAATTGCTTTGTCGTTTTCAGCTGCCGCCTCAGCACGCGCAGCCATTGAAGCGCGTCTTTGCGTGTTGGTTTTTCTATCTTGGTTTAACTTTTCATTGGCACGCTCTTCTAGCCTATCAGCCATTTCATTTAAGCGTTCAACGGCAGACTGTGAACGGTCATCTTCAAATGCATTACGGCGTGCTTTTGCTTTTTCCTTTACACCTTCAGTATTACCGTCAGTCACATAATCTTGGAACGCTTCAGCCGACTCTTTATCTTTAAATTGAAAACCAGCAATCGCGCCACCTTTATTGTAACGAGAATACCAACCGCCCATTTTTTTGGCAGCAGTTAACCATTCACGATAAACGTCTTTCTCAACTCTATCCGCTGGCTTAACCACCCATAGAGGATAATGGTCACGCGTATGCTCTGTTGCAATAATTTCTGTTTCAGTACGCTCACCCGCTGCATTTACGCGTGAGCGTTCTTCTTTTCGGTTTTCTTCTCTTTTTGTACGCGTATCTTCAGCCACTAAATCATCAAAATGTTTACGCTGTTTTGAGGTTAGCGTCATTCGTGCTTCGTTAAAGGTAGCGCCCTCGCCTATTTCCTGAGCACGCACATAAATCAACCGCTGATAATCTTCAGCTGTTTGAGGATCTTCTAATCCTTTTTCATATTCCTCACGTTCTTTATCATTTTCTTTTTGTTGATCAGCTATTCTTTCTGCATACGCGTTTAACTTTTTATCAGTCACGCTTTCAACTTTCTCACGAACCACATCAATCATGCTTTGTATGAAATCGCCACCAACTTTAGGGGAATAACTATACATGCCACCACCATCACTGCTAGGTGGTATATAATCTTTCAACATATCGACATATAAAGACTCAACTACACTTGCTTTCTTTTCGCTTTTATACCGCTGAGCATCCATGGCACCCATGCGGCTTAATAGCGTTTTCTTTGTTTCTTTTGATAGCTCTTCTATTACCGTTTCACGGTTTGCTGCTAACTCTTCAAAACTATCACGGTATTGTTTTAGTGTTAGTTTGCCATCACGCATATCATCCATAAGACTATCGTGAGCTTCCCATCTGTCTAAATCAGAAGGAGGATTGTTTTTTCTTTTCGTATCACTATCTTTAGGTTTGGATGATTCTGGCTCATGTTCATCATTCTTTTCGTTTGAGGTTTTGGTACCTTCTTTTGATGTTAAAAGCCATTGTTCGCCAATTACGTAAGATTTTTTACCATGCTTAACTATTCTACCTTCATACGGGCCGTTGGCTTCTGTATGAGTTTTACCGGTATATTCTTCAAGCGGATAAATTCTGCGAACTGGAACATCATTATTCCCCATGGCACCCCAAGCACCCGCCATAAATAATTTTCCATCGTGCTTTAATGGTGCTCCGATTTTACTTTGTAATGCCAATTTCTGCGCATCAGCAGCTTCATGTAACTTATAGCGTTCATAGCTAGTTGCTTCAACAATACCCGCTGACTCTGCCATCCATGATTCTGCACGATTTGCATTAAAGTCTTTTAAATATGAACTATAGTCTTCTGAACCATCATCATTTTTATAGTTTTCAGATTTAGGAGGCTGCTTACCTCTCTGGTTTTCTCTAGCCTTTAAAATTCTTGCATCGTTGGTTGCAGGGTAATTCATTTCTTCTTCATTTGGTGATCGTTCTTTATTGTTAGCAATATTTTCAACTGGTTTATCTTTTGATTTTTTCTTGTTCTTTTCTTTTTTAGCCTCACCTTTAACTTCGTTACTCGATAATTCTTCATTAATGCTTTGTGGTGATTTAAACTCCATTTCGCTCTGCTCAGAGCTTTGCTGTAACGTGTTAGTTTCTTTTTTAACATCATTTTGATGGATTACCTGGTTATCTTTTTTATTGGTACTATGCCCAAACTCAACCGCCCATTTTTTAACGTCCACGGCTTGCTGATAATCTTCACGCTCAACTTCGCCATAAGCCACTTCATCAGCGAGTGATTTTATTTCACGTAACTTAGTATCAAGCTCGGCTTTATCGTTGTAACCGTTTTCCTGTAGGTTAGATTGCAATTGAAGCAATTCTTTAATGCGTGAAGGCTTTGTTTCTTTTTTCTCTTCTGCTGCTACCTCAGAAGGTTTCACAGCATTATTTTGAGGGGTATTCTTTTGTTTAGATAACTCAACCACATTTGACCCCATATCATTATTGGCATACGGGCTTGTTGATTTTGGTTGTTGTACTGAGGCTTTTAAAGCGTTAGCAATTTGTACTGCTGGGGGTTCACTGGTATTAATATTATTTTCAGCTTGGTTATTGGGGTTTAACTGATCACGAATAGCGGCATCCACTGCGTCTTGATTGACTGCCGTATTTTCAATGGATTTATCAAGCTCAGCACCCACTTCTTCTTTTTTGCTGCGCGTATTACCTGCAAGCGTAGTACCGACAATAGAACCAATGGCCATCGATTTGGGTACACCTTCAACCCAATCTTTACCGGTTGCAATATTGCTAATTGCTTGTTGTGGGCCTTCCTGTAAAACACCCTCATTAACCGCTGCAAGAGAACGCCTAGCAAGCTGGCCACCCGATTCATTAAACAGACCAAACTTGTTCGTTACACTCACTAACGCAGCATTGGCCCAAAATACAGCATCCGCTTTTTGAGCGGATTCATTGTGACTCATGCCACTGTTTCTTAATTCTGTATAAACTGCACCGGATTCCGTTGCAGCTTCCATCCCCGCTGCTGCACCTGAACCAAGCCATGCACCCATTGTTGGAGATACTTTAGCAACGGCTTGTGCGCCTTTCATTACACCAAGACCAGGAACAAAAAACGTTGCAGTAGAACCAAACCCCGCGGCTAACTCATCAAGAAATTGCGGATTAGCTGGCATAAGCTCATGTGCTTTATTACTCATTTCATCTTGAGCAACACGCATGCCGTTGCTATCTGTCATACGTGCAACATAACCCAGCATACCTTCAGCTGTTGAAACGGCACCCGAGGCAACGTCTTTTGCTGTACGCGTTAATACGCCCGTTCTTTGGCCGGTATTTTCAAGATATTCTTTAGCGGTTTCACCACGACCTGCATTCATTTGTGCGGCTGCATGCACCATGTCTTCGGCATTTGATTCTGGTGTAACTTGGCCGCGTTCACCAAAAAGATTCTCTAACGAGATCCGTAAATCTGACTTATTCTCACTAGGGTACATACCGGATGGTTTTCTGGTACCAGGGGCCATTTGATCAATCGATTCTACTAACTGATTTTCACGCCAATTAGGTTCTGCGATATCACGCAATATGTTTTTATTGTTGCTTATAACAGGGAATTGCTCACCTGTTTGAATGTCGGTACCACGAATATTTAATGTTTCAGATTCAATCGGGTTTTGATAATCAACAACGCTTTGTTTTTGGTTTAATAAAGGATTATTAACACCTTCATTAACAACACCTTGAAACGCACTCACAATATCATTTGCCGCATTTTCTGGCTGCGCTTCATAACCAATGCTTTGACTGAACTCATTAAAATCAACATCTGAATAATATTTTTTATGAAGCGCCGTTGTTAATGCGCCATCGTCCATATCATTGTATTGAGGGTTTTTTAAACGAAAATCAGACAACAACATTAACGAATCCCCAATGGATCATCCGAGCCACTAAACTTATCTTTATTGTTTTGTAAGAATAGCATTGTTCTTATTACTTGATCTTGAACAAACATTTCTTTTTGTTCTTGGCTCCAATCAACGGCTTCACGGTTTAAGGCTAGGTTTTTAACCCCTTCTTGATAAAGCTCTGCGGCAATCATGTGTAACGGTGTATTTTTGCGGTTTCTCGCCATTTCAACGGCTTTCTCTTTTGGATAGTCTTTGTCCATATAGAATTCGACCATTTTGGCTTCTGCGGGTAACTGGCCACCATTAATGTTATTACGCATAAACGCGGCATTTATTTTTGCCGCTGCATTAATGTTGGCGTTATCAATAAAGGTTGTATCATCGATATCTTCAGCACCACCATAAGGCTTGTAACCAATACCGCTTGAGGTAACGTTATAAGTCGGCTTACCGGCTGTTGCAGCCATGGCCGGTGCAACCACTTCAGGGTTTAAAGTGCCTTCAATCATCTGGTCTTGTCGGCTTAAATTTGCACCGGAGAGCAATGCATTAATAATTTGCTCAGCATTTGATTTGCCGGTACCCATCATATTGGCACCGCTAACCATACGCGCACGACCATATTTATTTGTTACTTCTGGCGTTACCCATTCAGGCTTTTCAATCGCCATCATGGAAACATCACCTTGCGCTGTTGGTGGACCATCGTCTTGCTGTTGATATTGACCGCTTTTCATAAAAGCATTCATTATGTCTAACTGAGGTTGCGTTAAATTGGTTGCCCCTTGCATAAACTGCTCACGGCCAGTATCCATATTTTCCAATCGATCTGTATTTAATGCGGCTTCAGAATTTAATTTATTGGCTCTTGCATGATTTGCAGCAAAATTCATTTTTGCATTTAATGCATCGGCAAAACTTTTTTCTTCAATTGCATCACTGCCACCCATTAGCGACATCATCATTCGTGTTGCGCCTGAACCGACTCGTGTATTTTGCATTTTTTTCTCCTACGCTACCGCGCCGCCATACGATGAGGAACTGATCGCAGTACTGCCGCTTGCTCCCGCACCACTACTTGCACCCGCTGCTCCACCGCTATACGCCATAGCTGCACCACGTAACAATCCAGATATCAATTTCATTGACTGATTAAGCTCTCCCGCCTTCCTAATATCAACGCCACCCGCTCTTGCCATATCGACACGATGTGCTTTTTGATTGCCGATAACACTTGAGGCTTGCGCATTTTCCATGCTTTCATTTCTTGTTAGTGTTGTCGGTGCACCTACTTTGCTGATCATCTTCGCTAAATCAACACCGGCTTTTGTTCTTTGAAGAGCACGTTCAGCCTTATCAGTCGTGTATTTATTACTCACTTTACCTTGAGCGGCAATACTATTGCTATCCTGATTATCACGCGCCGTTGTGAGTGCTTCTGTTAATGATTTTTCAGACTTCGCTTGCTCTACATTAAGGTTTTCAATTCGTGTTTCAGGCTTATATTGCTTTACACTTTCATCTGAAGTATCGATAATTTTTTTATTAAATTTATCGTTACGCTCTTCATGCAACGCAATTTGGTTGTTCGTTCTTTTTGTTGCGCTTCTTTGATTTTTTTGATCAACTGCAACGCTTGCGGCCATTAAACCTATTGCTACTGGATTGCACATTATCGTTTTACGCTCCCGTTATAGCTTTTTGTAGAAGGATAATAGGTACCATAATATTCGTCGGCACGACGAGTCCCTTTACGTTTTGATTCTTGATTATTGATATATGATGTGTCCCTAAAGACATTATCTAATGACTGAGATAACGCTTGGTTGCGGATGCTATCTGAATTATTTTTTAATGATTGCTGAGCAGAAACGATTGCCGCATCACCGGACATGCCCGACATAATGCGATTGATTAAATTAAGGCGCGTGCCGCTATCGGCTAAACGCATTTGATTGGATGCTTCAGTTGAACGATTACCAATGTTTACCACACCTTTATCGAAGTCTTCTTGCATACCTTCCTGAACATCAAGCTCAGAAGAGCCACCACGAACACCACGCCGCGCAACACCGAAACGATTAGCGCGATCTGCATTTTCATACTGGTTGTTTAAGTCATCCGTGAGATATGAGCTAACATCGTTACCAACACCAGAATACAGGCTTTCAAGTTTCGTTTTATTCGCCGCTGCACTTTGATTGCTGTCTGCTGTCGCTTTAGCTTTAGCAACCGCCTCATCATAAAGGGCTTGATTAAAAATTCTTTGTTCTTCCCCTCTTGGGCTAATTTTTTTCATTACATAAAAGCGATCTTCGTTTTTATCAGGCATTGCAGCTGAGCTTCCTGAGCCTATACCGAAAAGCGCATTAATTCTGTCCACCGCATCATCTTGTTCTGTTTGTCGCGTTTCTTCACGCTTTGCAGCTTCACCTGCCGCATTACCGCCACCACCACCACCACCTAAACACATAATGATTCCCCTGAACTAAGTGCCTCAAACAAAATAAAATCCTCTTTATTCTTTCCCCATTGTTTCAACGTGGGGCCAGCTGTTAAACCAACCAGTTCCAGCCATCGATGTGACTCGGTATGAAACGTTGCTGAAAAAGCATGGATACGGTGAACCACGCCGCTATCAAACATTGTTTTCATTGAGGATTTACAAAAACGACTGACTTCAAGCGCAACACTTAACCACTCATCTGTGCCTATCATCCATGCGGTACCCACACAAGGCGCAGTTAACGCAACGCCACCAATCACCACCGCTACACCTTCACGATTGATTGCCACCCACTTAGGGCCATTTGCATTCATGCAGTGACTCGCTATTAACGCCGCGTTATCACCATCATTTGCTTGCCAGATTGTTTCCATGCACTCACGGAAATCACTTTCACGCATATTTTGACAAACATATAAAGCATGCTCTTGGGTAAGCTCAACAATCACACGTTACGCCCTTCTTTACGAAGCTGTTTAACAAGACTTTGGATTTGTGCTGTTACCGAAATACCGCTTATCGTTGCATCAAGGCGCGTTAAGTTATCAAGCAACCCCGCACGCGCAGACGTTAACCGGCTAATTAAAGTGGTTACATCTGCGGGTAAATTAATCGATGACAATTCATCAAGAAAACCTGCACGCGCTGCGCTTAATCTTGAGAGCAACGTATTAATATTCGTTGAAACGGTATCAATAGTTGTTTTTAAATCTTGCAATAAACCATAACGTACATCTAACGTAATATCGCCACTGGTATAAGCGGTTACATTGCCCTGAATATGCGTGTAAACACCGCCAACTGGAAAATGGCCACCCGCGTCCGTAAATGTTTTTAATGCAAAAAAAGTCACGCCGCCATCAATAGACGCTTCAATATCAACACTACCAACAAACGTGCCGCTTACCACAAAGCTATGCGCTCCACCCTGATAACGTGGCAAAACAGACAAATCAAACGCGGTACCGGCACCAACCGCAACCACCGCACTTAATAACGTTTGACTAGCTGAACTCACGCAACACCCAATGAATCAAAATAAAAGGTCATTGAATCAAGCTGACTTAAACCATTAGCACTGCTTGCCGTAATAACCGGCGCAATTTGTGTTGAGGTGATACCAACAGGGATAACCGCTCCCGCTTGCGTATCACCGGACAATGGAATCTTGGACGTGATTAACGTTGCATCATTTGGATCCCAGCGAAACTGAATATCCATATTGCCTTCAACAATCGCATCCATACCGGTGATGCTTTTTAGAATACCAGGCTCTTTAAAATCTAAAAAAGGAAATTCAATTCTAAGCTCATAATCAGTGCCGTAGTCATTGCTTGCGGTATCATCAAACAAATAAACATTGTCGCCAATACGAATATAAAGCGAACCATTTAATTCTGCGATATCATCAAAACCTTCAGCAAATTCATACTGCGACCACGCGCTTATTTTCATAGAGCGTGAAAAAGTATAAACAAAAACCGTGGTTCCAATCACACACCAGTATTGACCACCACCCGCAAAGTATTTAGCAAGTGGTTCAATAGAATCATTGATTAGCGGTTTAACGCTTTTATCAACAGGGCTTCCCACGTCCATATCGGTAAGGTTGCCATCTTGCCCTGCAAGCGTGATTGAACGAAAACCAAAGTCACTTAAAAAATAAACATCATCTGAAAGCTGGCCGATACTGCCTGAAAACTTTGTACCCACGCTAGGAATCGATTTTTTAAATACATGAAGCAATGGATCGGGATCTGGAATCCAGACTTGTGAACTGTTACCAAAAAAGACCACTAAATCTTTATCGCGCTGACCTACTGCTTTAGCACTGCCACCACCTGATTGCTGTAATCCAACCGGTAAATACCCTGCATCATTACTTTGCGACCAATTGCGAGGTAAACCCGTTGCACTAAAAGGTGCTGTATCATTACTTACGCCCCATATCTTTGACGATAATTTAATAAAGCTTTTAGAGTTTGGGCAATTAGCATCTACAATATGAGTGGGTGAACTGCCATCAAGATAATGATGTTTTACTGAGCCATCAGCATATTCAGCTGATAAATATATATAACCATCAAATTCATCTGAATGATGAATTTTTTTAATTAACTGGCTGGTAGTTGGATGAGCAATTTTATTGGCTTGAAATAACGCATTAGCATGCGCAACAGAACCGGACTCATAAAAGGTATGCAACTTATTAGCCGCCGCAACCAAGCCTTTTGTACCGGCTTCAAGCGTGGCTACCAGTGATAGACCGTTGCGCATTCTGATAGCCTTGCCGGTAGTGACATAAGCATTAACCAGCTTACGCAAGCGGTTAGCATCCGAAACCGAAGCCCCTTTTCTTAAATCAAAACCACCATCAAATTGATTGTAAACAATTTGCGTCATTATTATACAACCTTTGGACGCGGCATTTCTTCTGGACGGTTATTACCACCAATGAAATACCGTTTATCGCCATGCGCCTTCATGTTTAATTTACGCAGCATACTACTTACATCATCCACATAGGACTGAGCATCAGGCATTTTATAATGCGCTTTGGCCTTGGCTAAGGCATAGGCAAACACTAAAAGCTCATCAATGGTGCACTTGTCATTTTCTTGCGTGAACGCGCCTAAACGTGAGTAATAATCACAACGTAAGGTATATTGCTGATCAGGCTGAGGGTAAATTTCTAATTGCGCTTTACGGTCATATCGTTTTGGATAATCACGCGAGTCAACATAAGAATCATGGAAATACTCAACCCCCTCTTCAAGTGGTCGCCATTGTTCACTCACTAAAACACGCAAGCTTGAAGCTTGTCGCGGTTCCATATCATCAGGCCAATCGTATAACGTTTGACCGGCGTTCACTGTCCAATCATAAACTTTCTTTAATTCATTAAAATTATAATGCCAGTATAAAAACTCCTGAGCACGCCGCAAAAATGAATCAGCCGCCGAAACCATGTTCCCTGCTGAAGCACCTTGAGAAGCAAACCCAAGACGAGATAAAAGCTCGGCACGCAAGGTGCCAAGCGTAGCTTTTGCTGGTAAAGCCATTAAGCCGCCTTACTCGTTTTATAGTCCTGATACTTTGACCATAAAACCTCTGCTGGCTCTTCTTCTTCAAATGGAACTTCATTTTCTTCAAGAATAAGCTTTAATTCCATTTCAAGCGTTTCATAGAGATACGCTTTATTACCTGATTTATTATAATCAACTTCAATGGCATCAAGCTTTTCTTTAATTTCTTTAACGGTAATATCGCCATCACCGTCTTCATCAACTTTTGACTTACCACCACCAACAGCATTTTTGATAGCGTTACCCACTGTCTTAGCAACCGTCATGGGTAACACCGCATTAGCCACTGCCATAAGCACTTTAATGTCATCGTTTGAACGATAATCAACGCCTTTATCGTCCAGCTTTTCACAAAGCACTTCACGAAGTAGGCTTTCAACTTTACCAGGGCGCTCACTCTCAACTTCAACACCCATGTCATCCAACATATCAAGCATGGCTTCAATGTTTTCACTGTTTTCAACAGCACCGGAGTCTGCAATAAATTCATCTAAGTCAAACTTAGTCATGCGAATTTTATCGTTTTGATAAACATAAACGACTGTTTCAGCATCGAAGTTCGGGTGCATGCCATACTTTGACATTAAGCGACCCCACTCTTCTTCACGGTCAAGCTCAAGCTTTTCACCAATACGCTGATAATCAAGTACATCTTTAGGGATATCGGTAACAACTTTCACAGAGCCTTCACCATGCTTAGCTAACAAACAAGGAATTTCGTGCGCTAAAACAGTTGTTGCAATATGTTCATTTTCACCACGTTCAATCGTGACGTGTACAAATGTGCTAGTAAATTTACGAGCCATAATAAATACCTTCTTTAAAAGTTTAGGGGAATAGTTTGCTCCGCGTGACAACCGCCCTTGCTCCCACGGAGCAAAAAACAAGGACGTTCCCCAAGCGGATTAAGCTATAGCGAGTACTGCGTGTGCATTACGGCGATTAGTCGTTAACGCACCTTTCCACGTTAAACCCCAATACTGTTCGTACTGGTTATAAACGCGAGGTGGTTTGCGGGTTTTCATGTCGTGACCTTCAATTGGACGCAAGCAAAGGTGCTTGGTATTAATGAAGTAACAACGTTTTTCCCAAGGTGTAGCGGGTGCATAGATAGTGTCTAATTCTTGGAATACTGGATCCCAAATAATAGGAACATTATTAAAGCGAAGACCTGTATCAACGCCATTCATACCTGAACCGCCATCAACAGATTTTGTTTCTTGAGCGCCGTAATTCACACGACCATACGTAGTCATCATAAATTTACGGTAGCCATCGATAAAATCTGTACCGGCTAAAATAAAGTCAGGCATACCACCGTTACGAATACAGGCTTTCCAGGCAGCTTCCATCTTGTCCACGATTGTTCCTGTGGTCGTGGTAGTCGTTAAACCTGTTGCTGCATGGTTACGCCAATAGACTTTAGTTGACGCATCGATACCGCCAATCGTACCCGTTGAAGGTGTAAGCGAGATAATCGCATCAAGGCCCACTAATGCATCCGCATCTTGTGAACCATCTAAGTGTAACGATTGATCGAATTTTTCATCAAAACCCAAAGACAACGCATCAACTTCTTCATCAAGCAAATTGCTTAACTGAACTTTTTCAGCATCGGAGTAATTTTTGCCTTTGCCATTTTCATCTAACTGAATACCGTTTTGAATTAAACGATCTTCATCAAGAGAGAAGCCATCATGTGCTGAACGATACGGGAACTTCACACGCTTCACATTATCGCGCTTGTTATAGCTAACGATTTGCGAACCGATATACCACTGGAAGTTTGCACCGTTGCTTACGCGTAAACCTTCAGTGACGTTTTCTTTACCGCCACCCCATGTTTTTTGCTTAGCTTTGAGTTTTTTAAGAAGAGGCCGTTCAGTATTAACCTGATCGGTAAGTTTTGTTTTTAGGTTGTGATCAATTGAGGATTCACCCGCAATTGCCAGTTCTGCTGCTGTAAAAGGCATGTCGCCCTCCTTTTCAAGTTTGAGTTAAACCCTGTTGAAATAACAAAGTTTTTTTCTCAGCACTTGAGGAAGACGAAGCCTCATAAAAATCTGTCCTGTCGGGCGCGAGTCCGACAATCTGCTAGGGTGCTGTTGCTGTACTACTTTTAAACGTTATAAGCTATCTAACGCTTGTGACATTGCATCCAATGACGAAGCCGGTGCCTTTGTTCCACCGCTACCACCGCCACCAGTACGCAAAGGCCGGTGTTGATTTACAGACCGCGAAGACGATCTGCCATCAACTTTAATAGTTTGATAATTAAGATTAAGCTGTTCTGCCCACTGCTCAGGTGGATAGTCCTTACCAATTTCTTCAACTTTCGCAACGATGACAGCTTGCTTGGCTTTAAAGTTAATATCATTTTTTTGCCAATCTTCAACCAGACTCATCACTGCATTATTTGCCGTATTAACACGCGCATTAAAATCATGATCCGCTTTTTGTTGAATCGCATCATTTTCTTGCTGGCGTTTTAATTCGGCTTGGTTGTTTTGTTGTTGTTGCTGAAGATTACGTGCACGCACAATTTCTGCCGCATCTTCTTCTGACATTTCAAAGTTTTCTATTTTTTCTTGCAAATCAGGATGAGCAGAAAACAAATCAACACCAGGTAATGATTTACCCATTGCATTTGCAAGCTGTTGACGCTGGCCATCTAACAAGGCTAAGGCACCTTCAAGGTCGCCATTTTTAACCATGTGAGAATAATTGATTAGCTCATTAAACTCTTCTGGTGTTGCGCTTGAATGCTGAATTAACGCATCAAAGTCTTCACGGTATTTTTTGTTATCTATTGCTTCAGTTTCAAGCAACTCATAATCTTCTTTAAGACTTTTAAAACCTTCAGTTAACTTTTCAAAACGTTCTGCTGTTTTTTCTGGCGTGCCTTCTGGTAACGGCTTTAACAGCTCTTCATCTGTTGGTGCTTTTGATTTTGGTTCATCATTATCTGACCCCCCATCTTTTTCACCATCTTCATCAGCGACTTTTTCACTGTCGCCTTCTTCATCTTCTGTTTTTTCTTCATGGCCTTCCTCGCTTTCTGTTTGAGCATTAACCAATGCCTCAGACATAGCATCAAGTGACGTTTGTTCTTTTTCAGCCGGTGAAGCTGTTTGTTCACCTTCACCATTTTCATTTGAAGACAACGCAGACTCATCAGGCCCGTTTTCATTTTCTACTTCATTTTCTAATTCATCATCTAATTTTGGATCCATGGGGAATTACCTTTTTCGTTGGGGAAAAATTAAACTTGCAATACTTCTTCTTCAGGAACTAAACCGTTTTCAGCAACAATCAGATCAGTTTCAGTTTCTTTCTTTTCGGCACTTGCATTAGTGTCACGAATATTGGCTTTAAGCTGTTCAATCTCTGCTTGATCAAGCTCTGCTTGCTTTTGCATGGCCATGATTTTTTGCTGGCTTTCTTCTGCATCATCTTCTTCTTGCTTTGGCAAAAACTCTTCGATATCAATACGGTCATCAAAGCGGCGAATCGTTTCACGCGCAATCATAATCATTGAATCGGCTAAATCATCTTTATCCGCTTCACGCAATTCAGCTACTTGAGCAATTAACTCTTGTAACTTGGGCATAAACTCAACCCACGTTTGTTGTTCTTGCATTTTATTAGGCTTACCGGATGAACCGGCACGCACCTCAATATTCACCATGTCAAACAAATCTTCTTTTGACATTTCAGGCCATTGAGCATCTTCACCGGCAATACGTTTCACTTGTTCTTCATTAAGCTCTTGTAAAAGTACTTCCAGTGAATAACGACCAATTTCAAGCATCCAATCTTCAATAATGTCTGTCATATCATCACTGCGCGAAGATATGTTGGCTTCCATTAATTGTGCTTCGCCTAACGTCTTGGCTTTAGAAACGCCACCACGCGCACTATCGCCCAAGCCCGACATATACTCGAAGTCGTTACGAATAGCAGACGTGTCATAATCCATTGGATTAACATTTAATGACTCAGCTTTTTGGAATACTTGATTTAATGGTCTGCCATCGGTATCAATAATGACCAGCTCGCCCATATCGGCGTTTTGTTTTCTTTGTATAGACTTTTCATCGGTATCAGAACTTAAAATATAATGAGGAACATTAACTTCACGGTGCTTAACAAACTTATCACGCGTTTCTTCATACTCGTCTTGAAGCTTTTCAAGCATTTCAACGGCAGACATTGGTAGCTTGGCACCATCAACAGGAATAAGCGCCAAATCAAAGAACGGGTACCAACGCTCACCTAATAATGTTGGCTGATACGGGTCACGACAATAATCAATATCGCCTTCACATACTGTATAAATCGTATTGCTTACACGATCCCAAATTTCCCATACACGATATTTTGAGTGTTCATTATTAATTTCTTGCTTATTATCTTTTTTAGCTGAATAGGTTGTTGCTTTTTCGTGTGGCTTGCGACCAAACACTTCGTTAAATTCATCTTCGTCATACCAGAAGCCTTGCGCCATCCAGCGAGATAATTCAGACACCATTTCAAACTCAGCAACATCGGGATCCCACAACATATCTTCGCTTAAAATTCGGTCTACCACTAAACCTTCAGCGCGTGAAACTTCAACTTCAGACTCAAGTGACTCAACCATTATTTCTAGTTGAGCTTTTTTAGCTTCGTAGTCTTTTGTTTCGTCTTCATTTTCGCAATCACACATCAACGCTTCAATTTTGCGAATATTATCTTGCGTGTCTTGAATACGTGCTATGACTTTAGGATCTTCTTCAATGTCATCCTGATAAACAACTTTCACCCAACCAACGTTGCTTGTAAGTGAAGCGCGTACACTGGCCTTACCGCGTTTTTTTAATTTAGCATCCGATAACTGGCGGTTAAGTACCACCTCTGCGGTTAAGCAAAATGTTTTCCATTTCGCGTATTCTTTTTGGCTAACGGCTTTACTTGGGCGTATTTGAATTTCAGGGTTTTTTGCATAAACACGCGCTTGCTGAGCACGTATTGTTGAATAGATTAAATTTGTTCTTGTTTTTTCTTCACCGGATTCACCTTTTATGAACCCTTCAACGCGTAAGCGGTTTTGCTTAATTTTCTTGTGATACTTACTAACAGCCTCAGCATCTTTCGCGCTTTTAATATCATTATTCCACTTTAAAATGAGAGCACGTTTTTCATCAAGCGCCTTCTTTTCTTCTGGCGTTAACGTGCTCTCATTTTCTGTTGTCATAAGTGGTTACTCGTTACGCTTCGATATTGCCGCTACCGGTACCCGTAGTACCGCCACTCACATCAATACGGTAAGCATCAGCCATTAAAGCAATTGGGAAACGAGCTGTACCCGTTGAAACACTGGCACCCGCCACATCTGTCCACGTCACTTCGTTATCATTACTTTCTTGTAACTTGACAACACGATCATTTGAACTTGTTAACTCAGCAACACCCGCATGACGCGCTAAAAAAGGTGTAGCATCCATTTTCACTGCTGTTGATTGACCTACTGCTTGAGCAATGGCAATCGGTTTACTTTGTAAACTCATCTTCCTATCTCCTAGTTATTTATTTCACCGGTAAAAAATTGTTATTCAATATCACGCGTTACCTTGTTTGAAGTAACTTGTTCAAGCCAACCAAACGTGCCTACTGCTGGCCCTTCTTCTTTTTGCTCAACACTTAAAACCTTATGACGTGAACGAAGTGAATACATCGTTTCATCCCACGCATGGTCTTCCATTTCGGTATCCACATCTTCCCAATTACTCGCGTTAGGCATGAGTACTGGTATAGTTCTTAACCAATGTTTACAGATATCAAAAACAAAAAACTTATTTTCAGTTAACGCGTTAATAATTAACTGCGCACCAATAACGCGAGAGCCTGGGCCTTTCTTAGATTTAACCCAACGCACCTTTTGTTTTTTAAACAAATCATTAATGCTTTGCTCATTACCAACATCAGCCCACATAGCTGAATCAGCTGGATTCTTTAAAAAACGAATACCCGCTTTACGTTCTTGGGCTTCAATTTTATAAATGCGTTTAGCGACGACTGTTGCAGATTCTCGTGAACCGACATTAGGCTTATTACCATCACCACCGTATAACTCACGGTAACGATAAATTTCACCTTCAGGACTCAAGCAATACCAACCGATTGAATACGGTTTAGCACTCCCCCAATCCATAGCCCTCCAACGAGGCCAATCACTTGGAATCTTAAACGGCTTAACCTTATGAACTTTGCTATCCCAGATACCTTGTAAGAAGCCACCAACCGCAATATCCCAATCACCATGCCGCCATGCTTTTTTCAATTCAGGGTTTTTAATGCCTTCAAGCTGTTTAACGTATTCAGGATCGTTTTCAATAATTGCAGGGTTATCATCCAGGCTAACGTTAATACGCACTCGACTATTACCCGCTTCATCAATAGCAACCGTTCCTTCAGGGCCAATATCAATAAAACGTGCTTTAACCCAACCATGGCCAGCACCAAACGGATTGCCGGTTGATAGATAAAACTTGGGAACACCATCAATAGAACACCGGCTACAAGATTTCATAACCTCATAGCATTCATCTGTAGGCCAATTGGTTAACTCTTCAAAGCCAATAAACGGATATTCATGGCCGTGATAATCCCAATACTTTTCGGGGTCGTTCATTGTTCTAAATAAAAGCTGTTCCCCATCAGGGAAAATCCACTTATAAGAATTATTCGAACCTAACCAACGTGCACCAGGGAAAATCTGTGGAATCCAACGCTTAGACTTTTTAATAATATCGTCAAGATGTTTATATTCACGACGAAAAATAACACCTGTCCATGCCGCGCCATATCCCACGCCAACATAACGCAAAAACTTCATCAACAACGTGTCGGTCTTACCACCACCACGATTGCCTTCAGCAAATATTTCTTTTATCGGACACGTTAAAAATCTTGTTTGACCACCTTCATACGGTGTCCAGACAATTTTTAAGTCTGGTTCAATTGGGGAAAGTGCTGTTTCTGCCATTCGGCTGCATCCACTTCACTAGGTACAAGCAGTACTCCCCCGACACTGCCAGAATGCTCAACCTTCTCTTTGAGCATGCCTTTGTATTTCATAATCAATTCAAGAGCGGGTTTCTTTTCGCTCTGCTTAACTTTTGTTGTTAAACCAATAACCTTGTCATCATCTCCAATTTCAGCAACCTCCACTGAAGACAATGCCCTTCTCGCATGCTCTGGCATATCACTAACATGCAGCATTTTTTTATTTTCATCGAATAAGTCAGCTTTATCAAAAAATGCAATACAAGCCACTTCCTGAATAATGCGTTCCTCGGATAAATCAAATTTATCCATTGTCAAGGTTGTTTTTGTTTTTAAATATTCAGCAACGTGCTTATCTTTCAATAACCGTGGCCCATTCGCCTCAGCACTCTTTGCGGTAGCACCATAAGCAATCATGTAACAACGCTTAGCATTGCCACGAACATCAGGGTCTTCAGACGCACGATAAAGATCACAAAAGACTTGCTGTTTTTCAGTCAGTCCATTTATGTTTCTTGCTGAAGACATGATTCTTGGGGAACCTCATTAAATTTTAAAAGTGCTCTTCGTTATCTTGCTGTTTTTGCTTTAATTCAGCTAAAGCCAGCTGATAGTGTTTATGTTTGAAATAAAAATTAACGCCAAAAGTTAAAAGCCCGAGAGTTAAACCACCAACAGCAGCCAATTCATTAGCGGTAAAAGCGCCAAAGAAAACAGCGCCACTACTTGCTGTGTATGTTGTAGCTGTTGATATAAGAGCTATTCTTTCAGCCATGCTTTGTCCTTGAGCATAAAAAAGCCCTCACAAGGAGGGCAACGATTTGGAGTCAAAATGTTTTTATTACGGCCACAAAAAATGCCCCGTAACTTTCGTTAAGGGGCATTTCTGTAGCATGGGAATAAATTACATTCTCAGTCCGGTAATGTCAACAACATATTTAAAATAATGTTTCAGATATTTTATTTAGCAAATCATGCAATTCTGCGCTTTTATTTCTTATTTCTTGTGGGGCGCTTGATAAAACACCCGCCAAAGTAGGCTCTATACTTTTTTCGTTGCTACCAGCTACATCTGGTCGATCCTCACCATTAATTATTCTGCCAAGCAATGATTCCGCATGAGTTATCACGTTATTCATATCGTTAATTGCATTACTTAACATTGTATGATTATTTTCTCTTAATTCGCTAGCAGTGCACAGTTTATCATTCATATCATTTTCCTTTTAAGTTTATGTAACAGTTAATAAAATATTTCAAATTAATATTCATCATCTTGCAGCCACGTCCAGCTTGTCGGCTTTTCTTCTGGAAAGTTATCAGTCCATAGCTTCTTTGCTGACACAACAAAATTAGGGTCTTCATCGTAAACGTTCATAAACCCACCACCACAAGTATCACAATACATATCACGCCACCCTCTCAAACATGATTTCCATCCAGCGCTCTTCATTTTCTAAAGTTGCACCGACCATTTCACCCGCTTCACGCAATTCTTTTCTCTTACGAATTTTAATATATCGAAAAGCCCGATTAGTCCATTCATTCAACTCATCAAACAAAACTTTATAACGACCAGACCAAACCGCGAACCACTGAGACTTTTTAACACCCATAAATGCCGCACGTAACTGCCATGCATCCGGTGCATTAAATCTTGCTGGTGCATTCATTTCAAACAATGCAAGCTGGGCCATCTTTCTCAAGAAACTTTTACCCACATCATCCTTTCGTGTTTTCCAGTTTAATCTAACGGCCATTTTAACTGCGATATCCCACAACTTATAATCCAGTAAATCCATAACCGCACTACTGTCATCTTGCGCAAACTTTAACTGGCCAGCATAAAACCAATGCTGAGGCATTCCCGCGCAAATAAGACCAGGTACTTCAGGACGATGACAAGAACACACATCTTCAGGCGACAACATGAACAACCTCCTTTCGTTCAAATTCATTAGTGACATAACCTTTATAATCGGTATGACGTTTAAGCTTATAACCTTGGTTTTCAATTGCTTCCGTCATGTCACTGGAAATATCACCTTCAGTGAGCACCGTTACAAATCTCGGCATAGGGATATTATTTGTCATTTAACTTAAACCCCTTCTTTTTATCCTTACGACATGAAGGAAACTTTAAATTAGTTCTGCATACGTGACAGCCATCACCAAACGTCACTACACGCATGCAGACAGCACAACCATGCTCTCTAATTTCTAACTCAAGCACTTCATGCTCAACCCTTGTGAGTTTGACAGCTGCATCACTCATTACGCAGCAAGCCCCTTTTCAAGCTTCTCAGCGTCTACAATCAAATCCTTTAAACTCATATCAATCTTGTCGTTCTTCTCAACATTGATTGCATGAGCCTCTGCCAACGCCAACCTAACATCTAAATCTAAATCAGGGTTATCAACAAATCCGGTATCGTTGTTATCGATATCAGAAACTTTAATTAACACGCGACCAAGATAAACATACATCACCAAAACAAAACCAATCGGCATCTGGTACGAAGCACTAACAATCACCTCGTTAGTTTTATCGCTCTGCCATCCCAACATTGCAGAAACCATACAACCAAATAGACCACCAAACACCAAACCTAAAATAACACCACTAACAAAACCAAAGTGACCAAAATAATTTTCCATATCCCTAACCCTCTTAGTTATTGTTCCATGTGGAACGTTTAAAATTTAAACCTTTGCCCTTTTAATCATTTGTTCAATTCGCATTTCTAAATAAGCTAAATCATCTTGCTCACCAGCTGCTTCAGCCATCTTCGATAATTTTTGTGAAAGGCTTTTTGGTAAAGTCACTTCATACACATCAACCAATTCTTTTTTCTTGCTCATTAATTCCCTGCTTAATTTTCCGTAATGTATTTGGATGCATAAACAAAGCATCTTGCGTTTTAAAAATTACAACTTTGTGCCCAAACATTTCCTCATACCACTTATTTACTTTTTTTCTAAACTCAGGCGACACATTTACTTTTTCTGATAATTGAATAGTCGGCACAACTTCATCCATCCATGGATTTTCAAAAACATCAAATCCATTTAGTTTTTGTATTGCCCTCTTCATCTAAAATTAACCTTGCCGCCTTTCTTGCGGCGGTGCATTTTCGTTTGATAAAAATTCATATTGGGTTTCATGCTGTCAATTTCCACATCATCCCTGCAATTTAATTCTGGCTCACATGCTTCAATTGCATTTGATAATGAATTAGAAGCTATCGCCATCGCAATAATTTTTCTATCCACTTTCTTATCTCCTTCAACCAACTCATCCATAATCAAACAATTAAATTCATTCCCACTTAAAGATGAGCTTTCATTTATATCAACAACCTTAACGTCACAACCTAATTCAATTAATAGGTGGGAAAGCATTCTTTTATTAGCGCCTCTATGCTCTAAGCCGGTACCAATAATTACTATTCTTGGTTTTTGTGTGTCCACATCACCCACCCGATCACACCTGATCATTAATACCGTTTTTAGGTTGAAAGCCATCTTTACGGCTTCCAAACGCTCTTAAAAATATTCTTGCATCTTCAATTTCTTCTTTAGAAGGCTCGGGTTCTGAAAGCTGAGGCACATCACGAACAGGAATAACAAACCTTTCACCGGCCACATATAATCGAAACAACTTTTGATATTGTTTTATAAAAGCTTTTCGACTTTTACCTTCTGGCCATGTTCTAAATTCCCATTGGCCAACTTTATTAACTGCAAACCAAACAATAGGAACGCGCCAATCTTTACGCGTAGCCATCAAAAAGGCTTCCTCTTCATCCGGTAAATGAAAGTCATGCATCTGTGGCGTACAGTAACGAGAGAACGTAGAAAGATTTGGTGCATGCGTTTCACTTAGCTCTCTGCACTTTTCCATACCCAGCTCTAAATGTGCCGGTGTGAATTTTTTACGTTTAAAATGTTTCATCCACGTTTTAACTTGATTACCGTACTGAGAAGTAAAGCTTGCGCCAAAGTGTTCACCCATAAACTTCCAGACCGCAATCATGTCATCGTTATCAATTTCAATCCTCGTATTCATATACCCTATGTCCTCCCAATTGCTCTCTGGCAATTTCCTCAGCTGTGGCACGCTTGCTTGATTTGACATGGTTAACTCCTTGGGGAATGTTCTTGGCATTTCTATCTTGAATAACCTGGGCAACAAAATTTTTATAAAACTTTGGTGTATCTGGACGCTTACCAATTTTTTGCTCAGCGGCTTCTATCGCAATAACAGCTTCACCCACTGAAACTTTATCCTCACACCACAAACGAAATAATGTCATCGTGTTAACGCTTTTGACTTCATGCACATCAAACCGCACATACTGCGTAAAAAACTCACACCACTTACTCGCGTTATTGGGCACCTGTTTTAATTCCTCATCACTCAACGAGATATGCGCCGGTATAGTTAGGTTAAGTCCTGATCCCTGATGTATGTCGTTCATACCCTCTTTGTGGTGGTTGTTCTTCTGGTTGTTCTTCTGGTTGCTCCTATCTTCAAAACTCAAGATATTTAAAGGCTTAACACCCTCTTTTTCTGGTTGCTCCTTATTACCTTTCTCTGGTTGTTCTGCTTGGTTGTTCATCGGTTGCTCCTCAATAGGAGAAGATGAACCGCCACCACCAGAAGAAGGTTTTTTATAAAAAGTGGCCGTGGGGGATGAACGATTAACCGTGGCCAAAGGCAATCGATAAACAGGTTGTTGCATGCGTTTACTTATTAGCTCAAGCATGCCGCGTCTTATTAGTTGTTGAATCGTTGCACGCAACTCGTCACGAGTGGGTCTTACATTAGGTAGTCTACTGCCCCTCTCTCGTATTGATTCGCATGTTTCAATCATCATCTGGTAACTAATCTTACGAACAGCACCAACTAAGCCGGTGTCATAATCCATGTGCTTACGAAAACAACGCAAATAAACAACCTGAGCAAGCAAAGGTAAGCCCTGCAAAGAAAATTCCTCTTCGTCATTCCACTGAGTCGCCAAAATAAAATCTACGCAGCCAGCGCCAAAGAACGCTTTGCTTTTAACTTTTTTGCTTGTCGAATACGTCTAGCGCATTCTTGTTTTCCTTGGTGCGGCTTGTATTTGCTGTTACCACCATTAAACTTTTTCCCCGAAGGCTTTATAAAACGAAAATGCCTATCTATTATTCGCGCAGGAGAAGCCATAGCAGACGCAATTGCTGTAGCTATAATTCTTTTATTCACCATGATTTTGTTTCCTTTTGTATGTCTTTAGAAAAATTAATCGCACGCACCACATTATCTTCTTCATAAGAAGTGGCTTGCGATTCAATACGTGAAAACTGCTCAACAACACGAGCAAGATTATTTGCGAGGGAATTAATAGAGTTTGATACCTTGCTAAGCTGTTCTTCAGTGCTTACAGGTTGTGGACGTGACAAACCAAGTTCATCACACATAAAAAATACCGCGTCATAACGTTTTGTGAATCGTTGAATAGCAATCAACTCAGCGGCTTTAAAAAATTCAGGTTTATCTTTGTTCAGGCATGCACGAATACGCGCCGATCCAGTATCCAAGGATTTATCCCCCCAAATACCATCCACGCTTATTAAGTGATGCGCTATTTCTTGTGATGTTTTACCGCCACACATTTCAAGTAATGCGGCATAACCATCCAAATATAAATTATCCATTCCTCAACCCTCAATTTCTTGAGTGTTGCCGTGGAACCACGCAAACAAGAAAATGCTTGCATGGAAACCACAACAACCCAACCAAATAAAAAAAAGGTCATCCGCTTGGGGAAACGGACGACCAAAAACACCGTTACCGGTGCACTACCTTCGAGAAGTTCAATATCGAAGCCTTGCAAATCATGCTGCTACCTTTTTATGTGTAGGTAGCTCAAATAAATCTGGACGCGTCAAATATTTTGGGATTCGAGAATCAAAAATTTCAATTTCAATCGCTCTTTCTGCGGGTACGCCCCTTTTTTGCCACTGAGAAACTGCCATAGGAGAAACGCCAAACTTTTTTGCAAATTTAGCCTGACTTCCATAATGCTCTTTGATTTCATCTATCCAGCTCATATTGGAAGTATAAACATAGTGTTTATATGTGAGTCAATACTTGTTAACAAATTGTTTATTGATTGCGAAAAAAACTAGCGTAAACTTTTAGTTTATGGAATCAATTATGAATAGAGCTGAGCAAAGAATGAGTGAACTAGAACTCACTCCCGCTGAGTTCGCACGAAGAATGGAAGAGCTACCCCAGACAATAAATAACTGGCGTAAACGCGGCAAGATACCTGGGGATAAAATATTTAAAGCTGCTGGTGTTTTGAATTGTGACGCTCATTGGCTGCAAGAAGGTAAAAATGCGGCGATTGACACTTCTTCACCTATCAACAAATCAGCTATGAGTGACGCAGTAACGCTCGTCCTGTTTATTCAAGAAAAAACCGGCAAGGAATTTTCTGTAAATGAGTGGACAGAGCTGCTTACTCACTTTTACACCAAATACGAAACAGAGCTTAAAACAGGCACTAAGACTGATAAATCTGAGCTGTTGTTAGACTTCCACACGCTAATGGATGAATTGAAAAGCACTAAAAAGCCACCTTTTCCAGAAATAGAAACATCATAATTTAACCGGAAATAAATTTTTAAGAGTCAATCGACAATCAAGTAAAAAAAAGGATTTTTTATGATTAAAGCGTTTATTTTAGCAGCCCTCTTGCTTAACCTTTCTGCATGCTTGGGCGGTGGTGGTGGTGGTGGTACCGCAACCCCTTCTGCAACCCCTTCTTCAGCAACCCCCGCCGTTCAAGCTTCCCGCACCACACTCCCTGCTTCTTTGCAAAAAACATGGTACCTCACAACCGCATGCGGAGACTTAAAAGCTGCAAAACTCCAATTAATACCTGCCAACGAAACCGTTAACGATCAAGCAATTTTTAGTTGGTATGACACTCAGCACCACACTCAGTATGCCAAAGACCTTAAAATCACGAGCACCGTTAGCTATGTGGATTCAATTGTATATGGGTATGAGGCCACCGTGACTGATTTTGATCAGCTTGCTATTGTAGGTGAAGGAACGTTAAGGATATCAAGCGGGGATTTACAGTTAAATTCAGTGTGTAATTTAACAGGAATTGAATACGCCACTTCGCTTACGGGCGACTTTGACACCATGCTAACAAGAATACAAAGCCGCCACAGCACCGAAACAACTGCCTTACGCACTAGCCGCAAATCCACATTCGACACTGATTGGACAGCAATTAGGCTTGATTTAGCAGGTAAAGGCTTGCTAGGTGGAAGCGTAGAGTGTGACGAAAGAACAACGCTGGCCACAAGCTACCTAACTTCTCTAATTAGCGACATAAGAAGCGCCAACACCAAATACACACTATATAACCCAACAGATAATTGGGATAACGCAACTTACACTGCTCTCAAAGCCCAGGATAAAGCAGACCTCCCCCTATCTGGTTGCGCAAACGATCTCTCAACTCTTATTGACAATAAATATTCCACCATCTAATAAACTAAGCATCCTAAAACACTATTTCCATAATCCCTTATATTTTTGCCTGTATAAAACCCCAAAATTCCACAATATAAATAAATTGTTTGCATTAATGTAAACGTTATGTTTATACTTTCCTCACTTTATCAGGTTAAGGGAAGATTCTATGAGTACTCAAAATCAAGTTGAGCACCAAATAACGGCTCAGAAAGGCGACAACCAAAAACGGTTAGATTTGTACGCCAAACGCCGAGAAATCTACTTACGCCACCTAAGCGAAGGCTGCAAAGTGGCGTTTCCTCTCCTTCTAACAACACCAAAGGACAATCTTCATGTCGCATAATCACCCATGGACAGCCCAAGAAGAAAGAAAACTCATACAAATGAGAAAGCTTAAATATCAGGCAGTAGATATTGCACGAATATTAGGCCGCACAAAACAAGCGGTTGATAACAAAGTTTACTTAATGAAATCTCAAATGAAAATTGTCTCACCAAAATCACCCGAGGCGGAAACGCGAAGCTGCCTGAAATGCAAAGACAACTTTTTATCGTATGGAGTAGGAAACAGATTGTGCAGTAAATGCCATCAATCAAACATCGATAAACACGACATTCAATACGCCATAGGTATCTAACATGAACGCACAACCACAAAAACAACTTACCGACTTCGAGCGCGACATACTGCTATGGCTTTGCAAAGGTGAAAAAAGTAAAGCCGCAGAAACAATTGCACTAACGTTGCTAGGTGTAACTCGCAAAGTCATCTTCAAGAAAAACTTCTGCGTTCATGTACCAAAAAATGCCGATGACTTTAGAACGTGTCACCTTCTCTTGGTTGGTGTAACCGGTGCACGCGAACAGTTATACAAATTAAAAAAACTAGGCCGCGTGTGGAAAAATATTATTGAAAATTGGGAAAAGCTAGAAAAGCTTTACCAAGAAGAACGGCTTCAAGGTAAGCAACCTAAGCTTAATGCTTTATTACAAGACTTAAATAAAAGAGCGGTTGTATAAATGAGCAAAAATAACGTAATTCAATTAAATGCAAAAGTTGCATGCCACTGCGCAGCTTGGCCAGTATCACACCAAGACAGAACCGGAGCACATCATCATTCACTTTGCTCACATTACAAAACAGATAAATACCCTTATCTGTTTGCATGGCATGAAGAAGATGAAGCGTGGACACTCGTGCCAATGGATTTTTTACAGTTTATTGCTGAAGGCTTGGAAGATCAGCAATCGCAAAAAATCATGTTCATGCGTCACGAAATGACGGACGAAGAAATATTTAAACAGTTAGAACTATAAAAAGTTAATGGCTTCACTTAATCCAGATAAAACCGAGGCGCTGCGTTTCGAGGGATTGAGTGAAGCCGCCTATTTTATAAGGTAAAAATGAAAAATATAAAACCATTCAACTGGAAAAGACCACCACAATTAAGGCTGTCACTAGACGATGAAATTATTATAGATAATTTTGCAGGTGGTGGCGGTGCAAGCATGGGAATAGAACAGGCGCTTGGTCGCTCAGTTGATATTGCAATCAATCATGATCCAGAAGCGATTGCTATGCATGAAGCAAACCACCCAACAACAAAACATTATGTATCCGATGTTTTTGAAGTTGATCCTATCGAGGTATGCAAAGGCAAGCCTGTTGGTCTTGCTTGGTTTAGTCCTGATTGTAAGCATTTCTCTAAAGCAAAAGGTGGTAAACCTGCAGATAAAAAAGTAAGAGGTTTAGCGAGAGTTGCTACAAAGTGGGCTAAGCTTGTTAAACCTCGCGTTATTGTTTTAGAGAATGTTGAAGAATTTCAAGATTGGGGGCCGTTACTTGATAACAATAAACCCTGTCCTGTTCGCAAAGGATTATCGTTTCGACGTTTTGTGCGCGACTTTGAAAAATTAGGGTATCAAGTTGAATGGCGCGAACTTCGCGCATGTGATTTTGGTGCACCCACCATCAGAAAAAGATTATTTTTAATTGCTCGGTGCGATAACCAGCCTATTGTTTGGCCAGAAGATACTCACGGAAAAGATAAAGGTTTAAAACCTTATAATACAGCAGCAGATTGTATTGATTGGACTGTACCAGGTAGCTCTATATTCTTAAATAAAGAAGAAGCAAAACAATTCAACGTGCGCAGACCTTTAGCAGAAAAAACAATGACTCGAATTGCTAACGGTTTAGATCGATATGTATTAAAAGCAAAGAACCCTTTTGTTGTTCCATTTATTACAGAGCATGCAAATGGTTCATCACAAAGAAATATGCCTATCGATGAACCGTTAAGAACAATTTGCGCTCAAGTAAAAGGTGGTCATTTTGCCTTGGTAACTGGATTCTTAATAAAATACTACGGAACAGATCAATCCGTTCAACTTAGCGACCCGATGCACACTGTTACATCACGAGATCGTTTTGGTTTAATTACAGTATCAGAACAAAACTACAAAATTAATGATATTCTCATGCGTATGCTAACGCCGCGTGAACTCTATCGCGCTCAAGGTTTTCCTGATGAGTACATAATAGATCCCATTTATAAAAATAAAAAACTAACCAAAGTTGCGCAAGTCAGAATGTGTGGTAACAGCGTTAGTCCGGTTATTGCCGCTGCAATTATTAAAGCAAATATAGTTAATGCTGCACAAATGAGAGCATAAGATGAACAACCAAATTACATACGATATTGAAGGCGCAAGTAAATACTTAAATGTACATTCAAACACGCTTCAAGAAATGGCTGCAAAAGGTGAAATACCTGCCGCAAAAATTGGACGTGGTTGGGTTTTTTTAGAGTCAGAACTTCGTAAATGGTTACGCAAAGAGATCCAAGAGCAAACCAAGCGAAGAAAAGAAGAAATGACCGCTAAGAATAGACCAGCTATAACAGTGATACCGAGTGAGCCAGTGAAACGCTCTAATAGCAGAAGAAACCCTAAACCTGCTCTTCCAGACTTACCACAATTCATCAGCCAAGTTTGAGCCTCTTAAATTCGCATAACGCGCAAGCGTCTTCATGTTGCTATGGCCAGTAATTTTTGCAATCTTAAATTCACTTAATGTAGTTTTTTCAAATAAACGACTTGTTGCTTCATGTCGTAAATCATGGAAATTAAAATCTCCCATATCAGCAGCCTCGAAAATCGACGTGTACTTTTTCGATAATTTATTTGAAGTTTTATCTAATTCTTTTTTTGTGAGAACACCATTCCAAAACGGAAATAAAATCTTATCAATGTTATATCCCTCCATCCCCCCTGTTTGTTTCTTCACGCTTTTCTTGTAATTTTTATAAGCTTGAATAGCAACAGAGGTTAACGGCACTTGCCGCTTACTTCCATTTTTTGTTTTTTCAAGGAAGACTGTTTTGCTTTTTAAATCAAACTGCCCATCGTACAGCGTAAACATTTCTCTAAGTCGCATTGCAGACTCTAAAGCCAACACAAATAAAAATTCAACTGCGGCTTGGTGCTTAGCAACAATGGGCCTTTGTCTTCCTTCAACTTTTTCACCGGACAAAATTGTTCTTACCTTTTCCTCTTCTCCTGATTCAAGTCTGCGTTCTCTTGATTCATCCTCTTTGCCGCCACCAGTTAATTTTTTCTCATAGCTCGTGTATGTTGAATAACCCTTTTTAAGCATCCGAAACGGATTAGCCACAACATAGGATTTTTTATAAGCCCAATCAAAACAGCGTGCCAATGCACCTACATATTTTCTAATGGTACCAGGGGCGAGTTTTCTGACTACCTTCAGCTCGTGAACCCAAGTTTCCACCCAATTATAATCAATCAATTTAGATTGCAACTGCCCAAACTGTTTATCGCACGTATTTAACAGTGCAACATCTTCTGGCTTAATGTTTTCGTACTTCTTATAACTGATAAATATTTCACTAATTATTTCAGGCTGATCACTCGATGAATATTCCTCTGGAACAATACCAACAGCAACCAATTTTTTTAAACGACTATAATAATCATCGCCTTCATCTTCCTGATCAATATCGAAAGTCAGGTAAATAGGTTTTTTTAAAAACTTCTTATTCTTAATGGTGTACTGGATCTTGTTACCGCGAATACGCTTAGACATGCAATCATTCTCTTTGCTTTAATGCGCTCATATTACTCAGCTACATGGAAAAACGCAACATGGAGGGGTGGCAAGGCCGCTTTTTCGGGCGGCAAGAGGCTCTTTCAGGCTGTTTTTAACCCAAAAAACGCGATATTAAAAAACGTAACTTGTTGATAAATAAGGAATTGGGAAGAGTGATGTGTGGGAGTGGCAGGATTTGCAATCCAGTGCATAACCGCTTTGCTAACTCGCCTAAAATGGTTGTTTATTGGCCTAATTATAGGGTAAGGCCGATAAAAAAAAACCCCGGTTAGCCGGTTGCAGCGC
>Ga0316207_10000963_pt1 | contig 39377 bp, 54 predicted proteins | sample 6weekpyrite_MG_FD_204943 | JGI IMG/M metagenome (GOLD analysis project Ga0316207, IMG submission 204943) | Microbial mat bacterial communities from mineral coupon in-situ incubated in ocean water Damariscotta River, Maine, United States -... | ecosystem: Environmental > Aquatic > Marine >... | reverse complement strand
GTTTTCGTCCCACTCCCAGTCCGATACCGTTGTAAGCACCATCGTTAAATGGCCACGGGCGGGCTGCATGACCGGGCCAGTCTAAAATGGCCGCGCCTTGTGATATGGCACTTGAGCGACTGCGTAGGCACATGATCAAGAACGGACTGACCGTCTTCGACTACATCGAACTACCACCCCCGAGTTACGAAGACGCACTGGAGTCATGCCAGACGCCAGTACGCAGACAGCGGAGAGTGGCCCACAGTACGGCTACCTCTACACGCGTGCAGTACGAGGAGGCACAGAGGAGCGCCACGTCACCGCCCCGTCGCTCCCGGAAGCCCAAGAGCAGCTAGGACCTGGCAACTGGCGTCTGTACTACACCAACGACTATGGCGTGATCCCCGTGTTCGACGGCCGCAACCCCAATCGCGATGCAGCACTGTCGCGGGCGATCCTGTTGCGTCAACACGCCATCGCCGAGCGCCTCGAAAAGGCCACTGGGGTGCTCGATACCATGCGTGCATTCCGCGACATTCCCGCACAAGCGGCCGTGGCCATTTCACAGATGACCATGGCGGCACAGTGGATCACAACGCTGATGGATAGCCGGTCTGATATGTGATACAGTTTTATGATAACACGTGGTTGCTCGTAGTCCACTCGGCACCACACACGCCGTCATGACTCGCAAAGGCCGCAACTCCAAGACGCGCAAGACCACACGCACCCGTGTACGTCGCAAAGGTGTACACGTAGACGTTGATGTGGACGTGGAAGCAGGCACATCTCGCGTGCACGTAGAGGTAGAGGTGGTCGTACCACCGTCTCTTTCGCAACCCGTGCGATCAATTACCCTTCCAGTCGCACCGCAGCCCAGTGCCCCCCCGCCTGAACCCGCCGTTAGTTCTCCCCCGCCTACGTATTCGGAGGTGGGGCGCCTCGACGAACCGCCGACGTGGACGCCCCTGGATTTGCCAGACAGCCTGCTTGGCACCTTCCGCCCCCGCCCCCGCTCTGGACTTTTTGATCAGAGTTTCTGGAACTCGATCGGATCCGCCACGCGGGGCTTCGATTATTCACTGGAGAGCCTGCGCGAGCGGGAGGAGGGGCGAGTGCGCGAGCGGGCGCGCGAGCTGGCACAAGAGCGGGAGCGGCAGCGCCAGCTGGATCGGCTGAGCGGGCTGGGCCAGCCGAGCCTGCTTGGACGGATGCACGGGCATCTCCCTGCGCCTCCCACCGAAGCAGAGCGGAGACGCCAAGCGGCCGAGCAATACAAAGGAGTGTGCTGGATGCCGAGCGCTTCTTGCTCTTCCGAACGCAGGGAAGCATGGATGTCTCTTCCCCTTCACAGGCGCGTGTTCAGCGTATGCATGACGCTAATTTCTGTGTGTATATGGCTTCTTATCCTTTTCATTGTGATTGGCGCGTGTGTGTTTGCGCTTACACGCCCAGATGATTTCCAGTGGGGCAAGATGACCAAAGGCGGGTTGATCGGATGTGTAGCGTTTATGGTCGTCGCGTGCACGTGCTCATTTTTGTGGCTGTTTATGGACTGCCTGACCCTAGGCTATTTCACCCCGATGTACTACACAGACAAGTATACTGGCTGTGGCAACTGTCTGGGCAATTGCTGTGCAGAAGCCGAGGCAGAACCCTCGTGGTGCTACAGAGTGGGCTGTACCACGACCCCATAACCACCAGCGCGCGCGTAGTCAATGCTACTAGGAATACATGCATAAATACAACCAACCAATCAGTATGTACAACATGTATGTTTATGGTGTCTCGGGAACAACAACGTCGCGGCGGCCCTCCTCGGGAAAGAGCGGCGAAAAATCGATCCGGCGTTTCCACCGCTTCCGGGGCGCGTCGCTGTGGCGCGGCTCGCGGCGCGGGTTGCACGACGGGGTTGCAAGACACTCAGCCTCGTCGCGTGCCCGTTTGTTGATGATGCGACACACGATCTTTCCAGTGTGACTCTTTACGCGACGCATAAACGACTCAACTTCCATGTCGGCTGTCTTGTTGCACGCGACGCCGATCTCGTCTATGATCTTTGACATCATAGCGTGTCGGTCGCCGGCGTGGTCAATGACGACCAATTGCTCTGCAAGCATTTTGGCCAGGTTGTGGATGCCGGATCTCTGTACCGGTGACAAGATCATGCCGCTGTTGCTCGTGTCCACGACAGAGGGCGAAACAATCACGCGGAAGAGCGCCTTGGGTGTGTTGGTGTCAGACATGATTGTGGTGGTTGGTTGTGTGCTGTGACGTGGCGGCTAATCACAAGACAAGCGTCCGTTTATATGTCTTTGGGCCACCATAATCATTGTGCCCCATCACGTGTGATTACGACAAGGGGCATCATAATCATTGTGCCCCATCATTGCTCATCGTAAAAAAATGGTTGGTTGTTTATTTGCTCAAGGCCAATTGCAAAACAATGGACTCCACGGCGGAAGACGCTGGCTTCGCGACTGGCGTGCCTGCGTCCTCTTGCTCCTTGATGTACGCACGAATAAGAGCAATGTCGTCCTTTCCCAGGCCCAGATCATCCTTCGTGTTGAACCACTTGCGGCGGAGCCCCGACTTGTCGAATGTGTACTCGATCATGGACTGGCGGTCGACCTCGAGTTGGATAAACTCCTCCAGCACCGGGGTCATCGCAAACATCTCGTTGAATCGTTCGGTTGCCGTGGACATTGTGTTGCGATAGTAGTGTGTTATGGTAGTAGCGGTAATAGCGTCAGTGTAACTGGGCACAAATTACAACACGCACTGTTTATATGCATTTTTTTGAAACTGTATCAGACCGGCTATCACACTTCGATCTCCATCACGAACATCGCCTCGTCGTCGCTGTCCAACGTCGTCTCGTGGCACCGCAGCCACCCACTGTCGTGCTCCATCAGCACGTCTGTGAGATGGTCCCACTCTCGAAAGAACCGCTCAAAGATACCGTCTAGTGGCACAGGCAGACGAAACAAGTGTTCGTGTCGCACGTAGCCAAGATCATATGTCGTCACCAGTTCCGAGATGATTCCATCTAGCGCACACGGCTGCACAAAGTGCGACAGGATGGACGTGGCCGTCAGGATGGCATCGCATTGTTCGTGTGACCATGACATGTCCCATCCGCTTGCCATGTTCTTGTAGTACTGGTCACAGAACACACGAGCTGTTGCGATCAACTCGGACAACGCCGAAGTTTCGAGAATGGCGTCCGGATCAATACACCCGGCCTCGCAGCCACTGCGGTGGTGCAGCGCCCACTCGCGGCACGCCGTCATGTCAGGAACAATATCGGTCTTGGGGTGTAGCATTGCTGGTTTATGTGGCGCGAACAGGATCGATGATAAGATTAGCACGCTGAATACGAGCAATGAGGTCGACAGTACTGCTGCCGCCGCTGTAATTGGACTGCGAGACATAAGCCGCCAGGTGGTCGCCGACCTCCATATCGACAAACACGCTACCGCCAACATTGTGAGTGATGCGGTTGGCGCGGTCGCCGCTGCTGCCTGTAATCAACGCCAGGTCCATGTTGTCCACCTGTGACGGCACGGGGTCGCCAGCGGGGGTGCGGTACACACCAAATGACACCAGTGCGTCCTCATTGCCCGATCGAAACCAGCTACAGGACAGACCCACTTTGTAGCGGCCCGCACGCTGGCACGTGGCGGTGCTGTCGGTACTCCACACCCAGTCGGTACTGGCCAGGTTGTTGTTCCACCCGCTGGTGCCCAGTTTGTTCCACTTGGCGTAATCGGCGAAGCTGTGTGTGATGTCTACGAACGTGCCTGTGGTATCCCACCCGCCCGTGTTGGAACCGTTGCTGCCTTCTAGGCGGTTGTTGGCGTAACTGGCCTGGAACGTCTGGCCGGTGGATGTCGTACACACCGTATTGAGCTCGTCGATGGCAGCCTGCACGTCGGTGGCCGCCAGCCCCGATGTCGTGTTGTCGTACGTCGTGTTGGTAGCAGTGTTGTTGATCGGCCGCGCCGCCACACGGCGAATATCGCGCGCCAAACTGGGATCAATGCGCGTCGCCATGGTGTCCTGGACATCACGTAGACCCTTTGTACTCCACCGAGAACTGCATGCGGTCCACGGTGACACGCAGGCCACGCTGATCGCCCGGGTTGGTCGTCGGAAGCAGCCAGTCGTGCGTCGCCGTGTACACGCCCACGCATGTCATGGCCGGTACGTCGATCATGTACGTGGCGTTGCAGTTGTGGATGTTGTTGCTGTCGCTGTCACCAAACGCAGCCACTAGTGCCACGTCGGGGTCGCTCTCGTCCTTGACGGGCGTAATGTCATTTCCCGCGTAAATGCCCACGCTGATCAAGTGATCATCGCCGCCACTGGGCAGACCGCCCGTCAGTGTCATGGCCGCGGTGACCAGGTACCGCCCGGCCAGTGTGCAACAGAACGTGCCGTCATTGCGCTCCACGGCTGCTGCGCTGTCGACCTCCGTCATCTGGTACCGCGACGGGTGCGACACCAAGAACCAATTGCGCCGCTGGCTGTGATCAGTCATGGTCCGTGGGCCGTGCTTGTCCATGGCGTTGCCGTCGTGCCGCCGATCGCCCAGCTCTTCGACCAGCGCGGCATCGTAGAACGGTCGATTGGCAAAGAACGTATACGCTGGCTGGTTGGCGGCGGTGACCGCAGTGTACGTGGCGTCGATGGCCTCTTGGGTGTTGGTGGCCGTGGGCACGGTGCTGCCGCTGTACGCCTGTGTGTCGCCGGGCTGTGGGTCGTTGGCCACGGCGATGCGTGCAAGCGCAATGTCTTGGGGGGTAACCTGTACAGACTGTGGCATGGTGCGCGCGTTCTATTGATTGCGTAGACAGTGTCCCACCACCTTCCTAATTAGGCAATTTTGCTGCACACACACCACCCTCTCTCCTTCCTAGAAAAAAATACAACATACATTTTTTATTTTTTTGGGTGGGAAGTATGATTTGTATGTGTGTGCAGCAAAATTGCCTAATTAGGAAGGCGGTGACCGAAGCCACTGCGCACGCGACCGTGCCAATCACCGCCACCGAAGCCGCCGAAGCCGCCGCACACGCCCCCGCGACTGAACACAACAAGCCAGGTGCAATTGGGGTAGTTGTCCCAGCACGCACCGGAAGTGTCTTCTGCGGGACACAAAACATGCATCCTCGGTGTATCGCGGTTTCGTCCGATACACCGTCGGACGATGCGGGCACGCTCCGCATTGGGTAGACGCCTGTACCAAAAGTAGCAACACCGCTGCTGCCTATGAAGCTGTTTGTCGGCACACCATATGCAGAAGCCTTTCACCCACACGACAACGGGTGCACGGGCCAGTGGGGGGTGGTGATCCACACGATCAACGCGTGGGTGGCTGTCGGGGAAGGGGCAAAAGAATACCACCTTCCAGTGGTCGGACAGCATCCTTGTGTCTAGACTGTCAAACCACGCGTAGCCACCTGGGACTGTACGGCACGCCCAGTGGCGGTCGTGCATTTCGATCGATTCAGTCCTGATCCGAATGATCGAAACGCGTCGCATGTGACTGATCAGATCACGCCATCGTTGGGACACACGGCGCATGTCGAGCAGCTTGTCATAGTCGTACTTGTTGGCGGCGTCTGTGTATTCGAGCACCAGCAAAAGCTCGTCGTTGTTGATGGGCAGCATGGGTGCGGTTGTGTTTATTGGTGGTGATTCTAGTTGGGTGAGCCTGGTCGGCGCTTGCGTTTTACCGCCTCCCACAGCCATCGTTCCTCTTGGTCGTACAATTCTGGGTTGCGCCGCGGTAGCACATGCGCCAGCAGTACAGCACGAGCGTGGTCGCGACCGGTCAGCGTCGCTATCTCCCCCTGGAAGTCCGCAAACAGTTCCATGTGTGCCATGAACTCCACCACGCTGGTCTTGGTCCGTGGCGGTAGGAACGCAAAGTCGCGAAACGACTGCACCAGCTTGGGTACTGCAATGTCGCCACCCCACGCCACCTGTGTGCGGGCGCGCTGCGACGGCGAGCCACCTGCCGCAGCCACCTCGGCGCTGGTTCGATGGAACACCACGTCGCTGGGCACGTCGATGCCGCCAAAGTGTACAGCACGCAACAACCACCGCAGCTGGGCGTTGACAGCCAGCATGTGGCGCTGTAGACCGTACGTGCGCGGCATGTGCCACTGGAGCTCGCCGGCGGGCAGGGCGCGTGCCACGCGCTGCAGCCACCGTGACATGTACAGCGGGTTGTACAGGAACGTGTGCAGATTGGTCCAGTATACAGCAGGTTTGTCGTCCACCGACGCGCAGTCTAGTACAAACATGCGCCGGCTGCCCTCTTTGAGTTTGCCCAGCAGCTTGCCGTCGGTGCGGTTGCTCGCCAGGATGTAGTTGGTGGCGTTGACAGCGGTAAACGTCTCGTGGAACTTCTGTTCGATCTGGCGTTCGTCGTTGGTGGCGCCGTCCTTGATCACATTGAGCTCTTGGTCGGACAGGTTGTTTGCCTCGTCGATCACCACCAGCAGACCATTGGCGGAGCTTGAGTTAAACCGTGCACTGACGCTGTGGTTGGGTGCCACCTGCACACCATACACACCAAACAGCGCACGCAGTGCGTGGATAAACATAGACTTGCCACATCCATGTGGGCCCGTCAGTACCACCACCACGCCAGTCAGGGCACCTGGGTTGGTGTACACGAATGCAAACCACCACAACAAGAACTGCAACAGCCCGGGATCGTCCGCACACATGTACCGCCGTAGGTGGTTAGTGGCCATGATCTGCCCCGAGTGCTCCTCGTCGCACAGCGTGTCCAAGTCGCGGTCGCACGTGGGTGGGTCGGGGATACCCGTGTACATATTGAGCTCCTGGCCCGATACGCGTCGAGTGGGATCATGTACCACCATGGCACGGAACATGCGCCGTGGGTGAGCAGACCACGCGCGCCCCAGTCCAATCTTGCCACCCAGGCGCAGCGACCAGGACAGCTCCCAGTTGGCGTGCTTAATGGGGTACCACATGTCCTGGTTGTGGCGGCGGTGGTGCGTGCGGATGTACACACAGCCATCGCGGCCCACCAGGCACGCCCACTCGTTGATGTGATCAACCACCTTGTTCATGATCTCTGTACGCCGTTCTCCGTCTGATTCGTTGTACTGTCCTACCAGTCGGCACAGCATGGGCATGTCGCAGTACGACGACAGAGACCCCATGTCCGCGTCGCCCAGCTTCTCGTATGTCCGTGTCTCCACCCACGCGTCGTACTCGCGCTGCACGTCCTTGTCCAACGCCTTGCGGCCACACACAGACGGCCGCACCGCCTCGGACGGGTGCAACAGCGAACTGGCCAGGTGGACGGTGGCGTACTCGGCTTGGCTGTCGGGGTCGCTGCCAAACTCTTCCATGCACACACCGCCCACCCACTTGCCCTGGAGCAGCAGCGGTCGTGGCGCACCAACGGGCTTGCTACTGAACGGCATGCGCAGCGACGGCTTGTACCGACGCGTTTCGAATTGATCAATCTCCATCATCATCTTGTTGCCTTTTTTGGTACCCGCCTCACGAAGGCGAGACCAGGCGTCACGGCGGCTGCTGGGTGTAACATACACCCCAGGGAACACGATGTGGTGGCTGCGCTTGCCGCCCACCGCGCTGCTGTCCCACAACAACGCATGAGTGGGATCGTTCGGAAACAGCTTGGACACCTCGCCCTGTAGCACCTTGAGCTCCTCGGCCACGCGAGCCTTGGTCACGGGTGTCCATCCGCTCCAGTTGGCGTCCTTGATGTCCACGTCCAACGCCAAGCGAGACACAAACGGGTGCAGCTCGTGTAGCGACACACGGCCGTACGGAGCCACGCGGCAGTACAGGCGCGGATCAAGCGGATCGTCGCGAGCGTTGATGTACATACAGGCCACCTCGCCATTGATGGTCATCTCCATCATGTGTGTGGCGTCGCGCACCTTGTCCTCGTGGTCGGCGGGCAGCTTGTTGCGCCGCGCCCAGGCGCGCAGGGTCTCCTCGGGCGTCCCAAACATGATAACTGACCAACGGCAGTTTGGTTTGCGCGCGCTTTTGATGTGACGTGCGATAGCCGGTATGATACAGTTTCAAGAACGCAACAACGTCATGCGGTGTTGTCTCCTGCGGCTAGCCACACCCTATGTCCGTCTACTACGCCTCCCAATACTACAGCATGGCCCACCGTCTCCAGAAAGATTACACCATGAACACCCGCTTCTATGGCCGCCTGTCACCGCCTGTCCGCCGCTGGAACACCGACCGCGTGATCCGTGATCACAAACAGATGACCGCCATCGACGTGATCAACCTTTGCGACGAGGGTGGTTTCCTGCCGCCACCGCTGTCGCCCGTTGCCGAGGAGAGCACCACACAACAACAGTAAACAACACATACACAGACAGAACTTGTTTTACTCGTCATCACCGGGGAATGGCTGTGCCGCGGGGACGTCGGACAGATCAGCCAGGGGGCGTGACGACGCCACGCGGAACTTCGTCAGTTTGGGTGCAGCGGCCTTGGGGTTGTGCACGCCCTTGCGAATACGCGTGATGCCCAAGGGGTCCAGCATCAACTTGGCGCCCTTGATGCCCTTGCTGCTTGTGTACAGCTTCACGGTGTAGGTCACCTGGACCAGATCACCGCGTTCGAGATCGGTGACGATGTTGCTGTTCTGATCATGCACAAACGGACGCATGCGAGATCGCGACGTCTGCAGCTCGCGCACAATCGACTCGCGGTCGTCGGCGTCCGGCTTCCATGCGTCGGGGAGCTTCTTGACCTGGGCAAGGCGCGCCAGGTACATGTCCAGGTTGGCGTCGGTCACGACCGCCTTCTCGCTGTCGGCGTCGCCACGCTTGCGCTTCTTGCCGCTCTTCTTGGAAACTTCGGAAAAGATCTTGCCGGCAAACCGCAGAACACGGTTCTTCGAGCTGCGGTCCTCGACTGTTTGGTACCAGGGCTTGGCGTCGCCACCGAGGCTGTTGGCAGCAGGGACAATCACATGGTCCTCCAGCTCAGACATGATGTTGACGACGGCAGTGGCCGAGTTGCGCCAGGCAACGTAGTCCTCGTCATCGGTGATGTTGGTGCGATCGGGTGGCCCCACCGTCATCGTCCATTTGGCCGCCGATAGCTTGGGCACGGGGTAAAAGTCCACGTCGGACGGCTCCAGTCCGGGTGCGTAGGTACCCAGGGGACCCATGGCAACCTCGTACACAGCCATGGGAGGTGTGGACAGGACGGCAGCGCGGCCCTTGGTCATGGCCATGCCGCCGATCATCTCGATCTCTCCCCCGAGAAGATCAAGCAAGTACGTGGACTCGTTGGTGCTGTCTTCCTCGGCGAGCAGCGGGTTCTCGGAAAGCTTCTCCTTAGGTAGCTTAACCGTGCAGTTGGCGCCGGGTGTGGTCATTGTTGATGGTGTGTGGCGTGGTTCGGTTGTGTCGTAAAGTTAGACTGGCGCAAATCGAACCTTCTGGGTGTCGCTTACGTAGGGCGCGTCGGGACGCGTCAGATTGAGGAACACCTTCTGGCGGCGCTTGTGCTGGTAGTCCTCGTTCACCATGTGCACGTGGTCCACGGTACGCGGGAAAGGCAGGGCGCTCTTAAACGACGTGCGCCACGGGTTCTCGGCGGCAACCTCACCCGGCGGCCACAGCGCGTCGTTGCCGCGAATGGGAATGTGTCCACGATCGGGCGCGTCGGGCTGATCATGCCGGAAGTGGGGGTGCTGGGGAAACGCGTGCCGGTTGGCCACAATGGCCGTGCCCGCAAGAAGTGCACCAGCAAGCAAGAACGCCATAGTGTGTGTGGTTTGATTATCCGGTAGACGCGTGTTTATTTCTCTTTGAGGGCGATGCGGTACGACGGTAAGTCATCTTCCATTTCTTCCAGAAGCTCTTGTCTGATCACGGCACGCATCTTTTCGATCAGGCGCTGATCCTTTGCGTCTTGCTTGGCCTTTTCATACCGCCAATGGGACTCCTGGCGGGCATGGTATCCATCCCAGTGTTCGTTCCATCTTTTGAGGAATTCGGCGGCTCTGGCTTTGTCTCTGGCTTTGGCTTTGGCCTGGTTGGCTCCCATTGTTGTCGGCGGGCAACAGTTTGTTCTGGTGACGCCTTTGGGGCCGCGAACCCACAATAAGTTCAGCTGATGTCGATGATGTTGTCGAGGTTGATGTACACGGGTTCTTTGTCGAGGTCGGGGTACTCAGGGGGTGTACGATGCGTGGAAGTGATCCGAACCGGATGTGGCGAGATACGACCTTTGACGATGTATTTCCCGTAGGAAACCGCCCCAACGCCGAGATTGATCGGAAGGGCATGGGAGTCTACCAACTCGAATGTTGGACGTATACGCCCAATGCACCTCTCGACGGGATGGGACATCATCAGAGGGAGATCGTCGATGGGGGCACGAACAGGAAGACCGTTGCATCGCGGACAGAAATCTTCCGAGAATATGCCGTGGAATACCCACATGTAAGGCGAGTGTGTCAGTGTATGTTCGTTAGGCCTGACGTATGCATCTGCGTCTATTTCGATCTCGAGGTTGCACTCACTGCATGTGCCGCGCAGGTGATACTCCAGATGTACGTACTTGCACGCGGTTTCGTACGCGGGTGGCTGCGCCATGTTACACGTTTGCGCCGCCGACGGGTGCGAGTTCAACTGGGGCGGTGGTTCGTTCTGGCGACGCCTTGGGGGTTGCGGCGCCTGCACTAATTTCGGCGGTCCGACCACAACACTTGCTTCGGAGTACAAACCGGCGCAACCCCTTGTTGTGTCCCAACGTGGACAGGATGGCCAGTGCTTGGCCGCCCATGACAGCCCACGTGCTGTCGGTGTTGCTGGCAAGCTTGGTCTGGACCTCGTCGAGGCGGTCGAGTACGGAATCGAGTGCCTGATCGGCGACAGTCGTGGTGTTGACCTGGGCGTATGCCAGGGCCACGATGGCCAACAGGATTGCTACAATGAATCCCACGCGCATGATGATACGTATGTGTCTATCCACGGGGTAGACATACAGGTGTCTCTACGGGGTACCTAGGTACATCCAACACACCCCACCCACCAACAGTAAACCATGTCTGGCTTCAACTCTCTTGCGGCCGTGGGCCCCGCCCACGAGCTGCTGCATACGGAATTCTCTCCGTTTGAGCACCAGGAGCACCGTGGTATTTCCAACTTCCACCACGACGAGGACGAGATTGCGGCCAGCACCGTCGGTACATTCGGCGCCGAGTCTGTGTTCCGCATTCCGCGTGGTGAGCAGGCGATCTGGCGCACGCATCTGCGCCTCAAGATCAGCAGCATCGAAAACGCCACGTACACCGACCCCCTGGACAGCAATGTCGACCCGTGTCTCGTGCCGTACTTTGGCTACCAGTGCATTGACAACGTCGAGATCCGCCACGCAGGCCGCAAGATTTACTCGTTCACTGGCTTTGACGAGTTTTTGCGCCACCAGATGACCAAGGACAACGACGACGCCGTTGCTGCTGACCAGGCCGTGGGCGGTGGCCTCACTGCTCGTGACCGCGTGCATCGCAGCAAGCGCCCCCAGGAGTTCCGCATCAAGCTCCAGCACCTGTTCTGGAACACGCCGCACCAGCTCCTGCCGGCGCGCGACCTGGCCCACGATCTGACGCTGGTGGTTCGCTGGAAGCCGATGCGCCAGCTGATCCAGAACCCCGGTGGCCAGGCCAATCTGTCCATCAAGCTGGAGGAGCAGGCGCTGTCGTACACGGTCGTGTTCCTGCCCAACGAGATTTACAGCCGCATCAGTGCCAAGAACAACAGCGCCACGGGTCTGGTGTACCTGGCCAAGGAGCCGGTGCAGGAGAACGCCATCAAGTTTGCCGACCCGGGCGATGTCACCAACGCCCAGACAAGCTACAAACTGGAGTCTCTCACGGGTGCCGCGGATTGTATCGTGCTCACGTGCCATCGCGCTCAGGACATCGACGGCGCCTTCGATCGTCTCACAACCACAGCAGCCGTGGGCAACAACTACGTGTACGACGAGACCAACCTGCGTCCTGTGACCGCCATCACGCTCAAGACGGGCCAGAGCGACGTGCGTCGCCGCCAGACGGATCTGCAGATCCAGGCACACGAGAACCCGACGTTCGTGGACGGCCAGTTCGGCACCAACCTGTACATCACGCACTTCTCGCTTGCGTCCGGCTCGCCCGACAACTACGGCTCGCGCCAGCTCGACGCCTTCTCCAACCTGCGCTATGTGGTTGAATGGGAGAAGGAGCCGGGTAACGGCAAGCAGAGCAACATGCCGACCGCGACGGTGGGCAGCGCTGGTACACCCGACCCGGTGCTCGTGGACCAGGACATCACGGGCGACCCGTACGCGACCACGGCCGATGCCCTGGGCAGCGTCGTCGAGCAGCAGACGGCGGGTTGCTATTTGCGCGCGACGGCGATGATGAACCGCCACGTCATTATCCAGGGTGGTCTTATGCGCCCGCTTCTCACAGCGTAAACAACACACACACCGAGTTCATGGAAGACCTAGTTGCGTTGGCGTGTATCGTGATTATTGGCTGGCTAGTGTACGTATCGATCACACATGAACCACGGCAGTGACGCACACCGGATCATGATCGAAATCGAGTCGCACGCCATTCGTGTGGCAGTCGAGGGTTACCGTCGAGCCATCGCCGAACGCGCGCGCCTGGAGGCCGACAATGCAGACCAGATGGGTCCCATCCACGAGACCGAGCGTGTGGCCCGCGAGCACCTGGGAGACATGATCGAACAAGAACTACGTTCGAAGTTTCGATCGATTTTGGACACCCAGCTGCATATAAGCGTGGTGCGGCGTTATCACCACGCGGCAGCCTGGCCACACACCTGTCAGTGTCCCCTGTGCCACAACAACCCATAAACTCATGTACTCCCCTGCCTTTCCTGGCGCGCCCACTGTCGTGTCCAAGCTGCTGTCTACGCCCGATCGCTGGCGTGTGTACGTCGAGAACAAGCGCGCCAAGGACGCCGATCGACTGATCAGCGACTTTGGAACGTTCGCCGAAGCCGAGGCGCGGTACGATGCCGTATGCTCTGATTTGCCTCGTCGGCGGAGAAACCAGCCGTACATTGTGCGTCATCACTATGAGCCTTTGTCGCCCATGGTTATCCCGGACGCCCCTCGGGGATCCTTTTGCGGACCCCCTGCCGTGGACGTGGTGGACAGTCGCGTGGGCGATCGTCGCGTGTCGTTTGATCTCGACCTTTGTTCTGACTACACTGACACGGGAAGTGCTAGTAGCTGTACGGACAGCGACAGTAGCGACAGTGGCTGGTGCAAGATTACGCCTCTACACGATGACTAGAACTGCACGCCATGTCGGCCCGCGTTTCCCCCGAGGTTCTTCGGGATCTGCGTGCCAAACTCGCCGAACCCGCTGTGACCGGTTCGGACGATCTCGTAAACAATAGCACTGTTACTGGTAGTACAATCACTGACGCTCTCAACACACTGGATGGGAGCACGGGTGGGTCGAGTAATGGTGTCACCAATGACAGTACAGTCCCAGGTGCCACGGTCACAGATGCGCTGGAAGCCAATGCGGCAGCAGCAGCAGCGGCTGCGGCAACGGCGGGGACGGCTGACGGCAAGGCGGACACCAACACAGCGACCATTGCTGGCCTGGGGAGTGACGACATTGCCAACGACAGCACGCTCAACGGAGGTGCGGGTACCGTGACGGACGCCCTAAACGCCGCGGGTGGTGGCGGCCCCAGTGGCAGCGACAGCGTGACCAACGAAAGCACGGTGACGGGTGCTACCGTGTCCGACGCCATGGAGACCAATGCCGCGGCCATTGCCGGTCTGGACAGCGACGCCATTGCCAACACCAGTACGGTAACCGGCGCCACCGTAACGGCAGCCCTCAGTGCCCTCGATGCTGCCACCGGCGGGCCCACGGGCAGCGACAGCGTGACCAACGAGAGCACAGTGACCGGTGCCACGGTGTCTGACGCACTGGAGACCAACGCCAACGCCATCGGGAGCCTGGGTACCAACAGCGTCACCAACCAGAGTACCGTCACGGGTGTCACCACCACCAACGCACTGGAAACCAATGCTGCTGCAATTCTGGCCAACGCAGTTGCTATTTCCAACCTTGACAGCGACGACATTGTTAATGTGTCCACGGTCAATGGCGGTACGGGCAGTGTGTCTAGTGCCCTGCAGGTCAACGCCGCTGCCATTGCCGCGTTGGACAGCGACGATATCGCCAACACAACCGCGACCACGGGTGCCAACGTGTCGGGTGCAATCAACACACTCGCCGCTGACATCTTTACCAACACGAGTGCCATCTCGGCTTTGTCGTCTGATGACATTGCCAACGACAGCACGCTCAACGGAGGCGCGGGCACTGTGACAGACGCCCTAAACGCCGCAGGTGGCGGAGGCGGGGGTGGTATTCTTGGGTACTACCACACAGACCGCCCGTCCAATCCCAACACCAGTCCGACTGCACTGTTTATTCGAATTGGAGACTTCCTCAACACAACGTCCGACACTAACACCAATTGGTGTGGGCTCTTTGTCAGCGCGACGGTTGTTACGACCGAGATCGGCACCGCGGGTGACATTACCATTGTCAATGGGCGACTTCGCTTTAACATCACGGGTACATTCCACGCGGTGATCACCACGACCCTCCGCGCAGAGGAGAGCTCGAGTGGCGCGTTGGCCGATTATTACTTTGGGTTTAGTCTCGACACGACGCCAGCTGGTACGGCGCCCGACATCGCGGGGCGCACGTCGCTGACCGCCAAGTACCGTGCAACTGCTGATATCCCAGAACAGTCACGCACACTTGTGATGTCAGACACGTTTGATATTTCCAGTACGGGAACAACGTGGGACCCGTACATGTGGTCCAACACGAGCGGCGGCAATACTTCAGGCGTGCACCTCGAGAGCGGCCAGATCGACATTTACCGCGTCGCGTAAAACACACCCGATGTCACTGATCTGGGAAGTCATTGCTGTGGTAGTACTGGTCGCCCTGTCTGCTCTCTCTGGTGTTGCCGCTGGTTGGGCTGTACTGTACACGTGCGAAAAACATGTCTGCCCCGGACACTGCGGGCGCCACTGCCCCGCCGGCAGACCGCAACAACTGGCAGACTCCGCTTGATCTGATCAAAATGATCAGCGACAGCATGGGTGGTATTGCACTTGACCCGTGTACCACAGACGACAACCCCGTGGGCGCCGCGCGCTACTACACGCCCGCCGATGATGGCCTGACACAGTCGTGGGAGGTGGGTCAGAACGAGGGCGTCGTGTACTGCAACCCGCCGTTCGGTCGTGGCCAGATCAACAACTGGACAACGAAGGTTCTGGAAGAAGCGGCCCGTGGTGTGCCGATTGTGTTGATGACACGCGGTGACATGTCCACCAGCTGGGCTCGGCGGCTGGGCGCACAGAGCTTGCCCCATTTGGTGTTTTTGCGCCGGCTGCGGTTCCGTGGCGCCAAGAACGTGGCCAACTTCCCGGTTGTGCTGTGGTGCTACAACATCGATTCGCACAAAATCGAACAGGCGTTTGGCGCGACCTGTCTCATTGTTCACACCATTCCCTATTGGTCCTACACTCCTGTACCCTCAGGCGAACCCCTATTCCCCGACTTTGTACGAGACATCGTTCAGTAAACAATGGCAACCCGCGCACTCGCGTTTACGCCGATCACGTCAGACCCACCGCCGATGCCCCACCGACGCACTGATCTTGATCGCGATCGCTTCGGTATGCATCGCGAACAATGTTCTCGCGCCTTCGACGAATGCCACCCCGTGACTGCGTACAAGCTGTCAGTGCCGTCGCGCATTGGTCTTCCGGTGGTGGCATTTGTGCTGGGCATGTTCACCAGCGCGGTGGTTTGTTGGACGCGCAGTGGCAGCAAAAACAAGTAGTAAACAACGTGACTTCGTTTATCGTTTGTAAGCGTCTGTGTCGATTTACCCATGCATGTACGTGAGAACCCTCTTCACGGTCGTGAGCTTGGCGCCGCGTGTGGCCAGTCCGAGGTTGCGCGCGATGGTTTTCACTGTTGGAACTGGCAAGCGCCTGACCGACTCGGGCGTAAGACCAAGCACCGAAAAGGCATGGAGGCGATACTTGCCGCTGAGCTTGGCAGTCGATTTGCGCAGGATGTCTTGCCACACCTCGTTTAGCGTTGGGCTGGTCACGTCGCCAAACGCAAGATATGCTGTTGCACGCATGCCCAGACTGCCCGACGTCGGGTGTTCCTTCTTCCAGTTCTCGAACTTTGCCAGCTCCTCCAACCGCTTTACGTGCGACCCACCGACGTCGGGACACAAACGAGCGAGTTCGGCGATGACGGTGTCGGCGTCTCTGTTGCGAATGGCCGCATGGAATGGCGCGCGACATACAGGGCATAGGTTGGACACTTTCCCGCTCACTGTCTGGAGCCGATCAATACACTCTTTGCAAAATGAATGACCGCATTTCGGCAATATGACTGCGTTGTACAATGTCTCCATGCATATCGGGCACTCGTAGTGGCGCACAAGGACATGCTGAAGTTCGTCGGGTGTCGTACCCGCCTTGCGCTTTTCGGCGGCACGCGATGGGGATTCGGCCATCTTTGCCACAAACAAAAGTGGCGACTAGCGCAGTTTGGTAACCAAGATCTTTCCTACGAAACGCACGTCGCGTGCAACTGCCGTACCCGCACACGTGTAACAGAACCACGCAAAGAACACATCTGCGCCCGATCGCGTCACGTAGTTCACCGTGTTAAGACCCACTGCGGCCTCTTGGTTGGTTTGTGGTGGCACACCGTTGACGCCAATTACGTATTCCACGGACGTGCCCGTGCCTGCGATCGGCAGCGGTACGTTGCTAAACTCGGTGGCGCCGAAGTTTCCAAAGATGTAGTATCGTTCGGGAAAGAACGTCTCGCTCGGGCGATCGTTGGGGAAGATTCCAGTGAAGTTTCCATCAATCCGATAATAGCCATCTTCTGTGAACTGGAGGTTACCCGCCGCGCTGCGCTGCACGAACGTAGCACCACTGGCACCGCCCACCTGTGTCGCGAGGGCGCTACTGCGCAATTCCATGGGTCGGAAGTTGCTGTTGATATCAGCCGCCTGGAGTGAACACAGCAACAGCTCGCGTTGGTTGATGTTCGTGCCGTCGTGGAACGTGCCGACGGGGTTGGCAATGGGGTCCCAGTTGGCCTGGCGCCACTGCAACACCTGGGGGTCCAGTGCGTTGTTGATCGCATCGGTGGCAGTGGCGCCTGGCACAATTGCGCTGTCGTTGGTGACGTCGTCGGTACCCAGTCCACCCAGACCGCTGTTGAGGTTGTTGAGCGCAGCAGTTACCGTACCTCCAGTCACACCACTGGCATTGGACACGTCACCACTGTCCAGGCCGGTGATAGCGGTCTGGAGATTGTCCAGGGACTCCTCTACATCCGCGCCACCCGCTGTACTCGTGTCGCCAATTGCGTCGCTTGTCAGGTTAGCAATGGCCAACGCGTTGGTGGCCGCGGCACCGATCGCTGTGTTGGCTTGACCAAACGCAGAATCCAGTGCGTTGCTGCACGTGGCACCGGCAGCCAGTGTACTCTGGTTGGGAATAACATCTGTGCCGATGTTGGAAATAAACAAGTTGTTTGACTGTGTGATGCCGTACGTAACATCGATGGCGTCGGTCACAGTTACACCCGGGGTACTGCCACTGTCGTTGTCCACGTCGTTGCTACCCAGGTTGGTGATCAGCGTGTTGTTGGCAAGCACACCGGCATTGAGGGCTTGGAGGTCCAGGTCGGCGAGATCCAGGTTACCTTGGACATTGGTACTGGACAAGATCACATTGGGTACAGCTGTAACACTGGCTGCGGACACGGGGCCTCCGCCACCGCCCGTGCTAGCGGCCGCGCGGCGAAAATCGCGCTTGTCTTCGGGGCCCACGCGATGCGACATGTCTGACTACAAACGAGGTAGATTGGCTGGAAACAGGGTTGTTTATGCGGCAATGAAGCAGCCGGACACTGCACTCCAGCTCACAACCTGGGTGGACGTGGCAGCCCAGGCGCCATCCTCGAGGTCGGCACCTGCGACGTCAATGGGAGTCAGCTCCACGTTGCCGCCGCTCTTGGCCACAACCTTGGCGCGGCGGGCGTTGCCATTGTCCACGACAGCCACCGTGCCGATCTCGGTGTCGGCAGCGGGGCGCACACCAGGAGACAGCACGCCGGCCAGGACCAGGGGCGTCGGGGCGTTGGCGGTCAGGGTGTACGAGGCGGCGGGCAGAGACAGCACACAGAGCACGCCATCGCGCTTCTCAGTGGCAGCAGCTGCGGCGCCCAGGGTACCGCCACTGGCGAGCGTGGCGTCGTCGAAGTTGACCACGCTCTTATGCTGGCGGGCACGCCCCTGGCGGATGCCAATTGCGTCAAGGCCAGTAACGCGGGAGAGATAGGACATTGTGATTGTTTTGGAACGGGTATACAGCAAGTGTGCACTACATACGCGATAGAATGACGGCCGACGAGTACGACGTAGCGGCGGCTATCAGACAAGCGCACAACACCACCAGCGATCCGTACATCCGGATCCTGTGTACCACACCCGGAGACGTGTGTCGAGTGGGATTCCAGGCCCTGCCATACAAGAGTACCGAGTGGTTGTACTGTGTAAATGAGCTAGAACTGCCCAGTCCGACCGGCCTTAGTCCACACGAGTACTACATTCGCCTCCAGGACACCGGTCACGATGGACTCGCGATTGCCTTCATGTGCAGCGTCTCGTACGTCAACCAGTGACCCGCGCATGCCTGGCCTGGGCCGTGTGTACACAGAACGCTGTCGCAACATCATCGGCAAGGCACAGCGCCTGATGATCACACACCGTCACCCGCGAACACGCGCACACATACTACACTTTCAGTCGTGTGCTTCCAGATTGGAAAAGAAGCTTTATGATGGCAGGGCGCGGGTCAGGGACGCTATCGAGCTGGGTCGGCTGTGGAAGGGGTTTCTGGCCGCGGTTCTTGCTGGAACAACCAGTGAAGCCACGTATGTGCCTCCGCTAGCTCTTCTGGCAAGCAAAAGTCTGCGCATAGCGACACAGCCGCATGCAAACACGCCACGATCTGCTTGTGATCAGCCGCACGATCAACCTGATCAATCGGACCAAGCTGCCACAGCCAGTGTTGATACTGTGCCCACTGCAGACACGCCCGCAAGGGATGAGACGATGTGAATGGCAAGCGCGACATAGACGCATACGACGGCAAGGACGATGACAATAAACTCGCGAGTGGCTGCGTTGCTCATATGGTTCTACTGGGTTTGTAGCAGCAAAACACCACCCTGCCGCCATGACTAAGATTGATACGATGGGCACGTCCGCCCGGGACCTTACCGGTACCGCGGCGGCGGCCAGTGACGGCATTGCCCCCGAGGCGCGCCAGTTTGTTGAGCGCGCCACAGCGTCTGCCAAGCAGCTCAAGGCCCAGCACACCCAGGGTACCTTTGTGCCCAGCACGCGCGACAACGGCGGCAGCATCAACCCGTTCCCCGCGCGTTTTGCTGTGCCCGACGACTACGACGAGCGCGCGGTGATCAAACAGCGCCTTGCCGCACAGAGTGGCCTCACGGCGTTTGCCACCCAGGATGACGTGGATCATGCCGCGCGCAAGGCCAAGATTGACCGCGCCGTCAAGTTTGACCAGTTCCTCGGACGAACGTTTGACCTCAAGAATGGCGGCGAGCTCGAGCGGATCGAGCGCACCATCCCCGAGTACCTCAACAACCGCGAAATGGAGATTGACCGCATGGCGGCGCTCCAGGCACGCTGGGCCAAGCTGGCCTTGCGTGGCCCGCGCGATCGTGCTGACTACGAGCTGCAGTTTATGGTCGAGAATGGAGAGATCCAGATCCCGACCGGCGAGCTGTTCAACCCGCAGCCCATGACCGACCAGTACATCCCCGGTATCTTTTCCATTCTGGGCAAGTTCGACGACGTGCGCACACCGCTCAACCAGCAGCCAGGCAGCAAGAATGTCCGCATGGCACAGTTCAACGTGGCCAGCACCGACACGGGCATGGGCGGCGGTGCCCTGGGCGGCATTCTCCGCTTCTTTGGATTCAACGCGTAAAACAAGCCCGAACTATACACATGCGCACCGTCAGTTGTTGTTGTACACACCAATCTCTATGTCTGGAATTCGTCGTGCTATTGGCGGTGGCCTTGCCAGTGTTGGCCTGCGTCACCCGGCCACGCGCTTTTTGGTCGGTGCCGCTGGCACTGCTCTGGCCATTCATTTCTCGGCCGCCACAAGTGGTTCTGGAAACTTTGCAATCGCCCGTGACGGCACTGCCCGCCCGTGGATTATCACAAGCAACGAACCCAACGCAACCCCTGTTCCTTGGTGGCTCGCAGCTGGCGCAGCTGGTACAGCCGGTCTTGTTTTTCTGTGATCGCGATGACCACGCAAACGGCAGATGCCGCGCTGATCGATGTCCGTTCCATGCTGCTTGGGCGTCTCGGCGAGTGGAAACAGGCCCCTGCCAACAAGGACAACCAACGGTCCTACACCGACGTCATGAGTTACGTCGGCTCGCTCACTCTGGACGATTTGCTGTTTTTGGCTGGCACTGCATACACTATGATGATCGACACAAGCGAGGAAAAGCCCAAGGAAAAGGCAGAGGTGACTGAAATCGCCAAGACGATCGAGGGTATGACCGAAGAGGAGTACGCCGAAGAAGCCAAGGCTAACGTTGGCAAGATCCGGGGCTTGTTCTTGGCGTATGGGAGCACCTTGCCCGAATCGCGCCGCAATCAACTGACACTGTTTGCCACGAAACAAGTGGCACTTACCGCTGGGTTTGTGCCTCGTCGCGCCGAGATGTTGACGTTGATTGAGTACGCGCGGTACCTAGCGGTAGTCGGCAAGGGCCTGGCCAAAACAATGAATCAGGATTAGGCGCTCTACATTGTTGTTGACACGCACACACACACGCGCGATGGGTATCTTTGACACGATTGCACACTTTGCCACCGCGCCTATGCGCATGGTCACGGCGCCACTTGACACTGTCGTTGCCATTGCCAAGGGTCGTAACGTTGGCCAGGCACTGACGGGCGGGCTGGAGCAATTCGGTTCGTTGGGCATCAAGACCATGCCGGGCGGTAGCATTATTGATGCACCCCTCAAGGCAGTGGGCCTCAACCCCGATGCCGCGCAGCAGCTGGCCGCTGTGGCCGCCAAGCGCACACAGCTGGAGGCATCGCAGCGCAGCATCGAATCGGTACTCAAGTCCGCTGGCAACCGTCTGCCCAGTGCCAGTCTGGACGCCCTGCGCAAGGAGGAGAACGCCATTGACGCTGCTCTGCGTCAACTGCCCGCCCCCACACCGGTAGCCCCCACTGGCCCGTCCGTGGGTACTGGCACCACGGCCACGGGTGGTATCCTGGAGTCTGCTACCAACAACCCCATTAGCCAGGCCATCCTTGGCAATCGCAAGCTGGAGCTGGGCCTGGTTATTGGTGGCGTGGGCCTGGCGTATTTTCTACTGCGCAAGTAGGTCACAATGGGACAACGCAACTCACGTATGGTGCCGTACTCGGCTATCCAGGATCGCATCGACGCACACGCATGGGAGGCACGGGCTGTCCCGAAGTTCCGTGCCCAGCGCAGCGTAGCCGAAGCACGCGTGCGCACACCCGAACAGATCCGCGAGGCGCAACGCCAGCACAACCTCCCCCGACTGTACAACTACGTGTGGCGCAACGGCCTGCCGCAGTACGTAGGCGACGAGCGCACCAACCGTGTGATGGCGGCATACAAGAACACACTGTCCGCTCGACGCCCAGTGCACACGCCCCCCGCCCCCAAGGGCACAGATCAGTTTGCCGTGCGCCACCACGACACACACACCACCTACATCCCGCGGACCTCGCACATTGTGGGCCAGAGTCTGGATCTTGGACGGATCCCCAACGCAACCAACGTTACCCAGGCATATGCAGTGGCGCGCAGATACGCCAAGGCTGTTAACACACTTCGCTGATAAACACGGACTGTTTATGAGATAACGCTCGTTTCGTAGATGTTGGTTGACCACGTCGCTTGACTGACTGTGAACCCCATGGCCTCGGCGGTAGCCTGCGTACACATGCCGTCGCGCAAGCATGCCATCTTGTCACAGAACGCCTTGCATGCATCGGGTTTGGTCGGGGCTGTGATTGCAATGGTTGCAACCACGGTGTCTGTGGCTTCGTCGCGGTGGTTGGCACGGCCTCCTGCGTCACGCCCCGCATCGCGGATGGTGTAAGTGATTGTCGTGCTCATGTTGACGGCGTCTGCTCTACGTAATGATTAGGTAGATTTGTATCGCGCCACACAACATGACTATTTTCCAGGATCTTCGCGGCATTGTGTCGTCGCCGTTTGACGCCATTCGTCAGGTCGGCCAGGGCGCAAACCAGATCGAAAGCGCCGCCGCTGGTACCATCAGCAACGTGGGCCATGCCGTTGAGAGCGTGGCCGGTGGACTCGGCAGCACACTTCAGTACCTGCCCATCATGGTGATCGTGGGTGGCGCAGCGTTTGTGTTTGCACAGTTTCGGTAGTGTGTAACTGTACACGGCCAGGCACGTAACACGCGCATCACTTTTTGGTAAGCACTATGTACTCCATCCATGATGGCGCGCCTGGCGCCAAGGGCAAGGGCAAGGGCAAGGGCAAAGAAAAGTCAGTCGAAGATCGGATCCGCCAAAACATGCAAGATGCGTATGGCTCGGCGTACGTGGGCCCTGCAGTCAAGGGCGGGGCAAGTACCAGTCGGCGTCCCCCTGGGCGTCCACCCAAGGTGCCTCCGCGCAGGGCACCCGTTGACATCAAGGTGTATGCCAACAAGGCGCGACAGTACAAGGAGTTGTATCGCCACATGAAGCCCAATCACCACCAGGTCATCAAAGTGACCAACCTCTCGCCCGACGTGACCCCCCTCTCCAAGTTGGAGAACGAGCTGGAGTTGGCGTACGCCAGTCTGCCACACAAGGTGCGCGACCCGGGATACTGGGGGTTCTCCAAGATGATTGGCCTCGCCGAGCAGTATGAGGAGTACATCCCAGGAAAGCCATGCCTGTCGCGCCCATACAGTCTGTCACAAGTACTGCTGATCGCGGAAGGAGAAACTCTGGACCCCAACAGCGACCACGATGCTACACGCTCGCGCATTCGCGACTCGGTCAACGAACTGAGTATCAAGTATGGCGGCATGCAAGTCCCGACGTGGATGTCTCTTGCAATGGACATTGGTAGTCTGGTGTACAGTGTCCATTCCAGCAACGTGGCCGAGCTTACGCGGCGTGCTGCTCCCGCTACCCGCGTACCACCGCCGCCGGATACACTGTAAAGCACACAGGCATATGCTCTACGACGTGTTTAGTTGTCTGTGTCACAATGAGTTTTATTGGCTTGGCGTCTATTGCAACGCTCATCATTGTCGGTGTTGTCATTTCCAACAAACAGCCCAATGTCGAGCACCGTGTTATCCCCCGCTTCATTGCTCCAACAGATGCCCGTGGACGAGGTCCTAGTGCCGCCTTTGCCCCAGGCCTGGGATTGGGCCGCTGATCACACACCCGGCGTCAGCGCCGTGTCGCGCTGGGAGACGCCACTGGACGAACACATAGAGGATGTGTGTGCATGCGTCAAAAACATTGACGAGGTCATGTCTGTCATGTCACTGACCCGAGAGTGCCCCGAGCCGCGGTATCGCGAATGGGTGCTTGGCTGTGCGCGTATGCTCCAAGAGTTCCGCATCAAGATCTCCAGCCTTGATCATGCCAACGATCGCATTGGTGCCCACAGCAAGATTGTGATGATGGGATACCAATGCAAATTTGTCGAAGATGAGCTGGTCAAGGCGTTGGACCAGGCACGTGCTGCCGCCATTCCGCTGCTGTGCACGGTGACCGACACCCTGGGTGGCGACAACAACGACATGTGGAAGCTGACGGAGCTGACGAGCAACGTGCTACCGGGACTATGGGAGTCACAGAAGACCAAGGAGTTGCTCCACTACCATAAGGTGGCACTGAACGCTCGCGCGTGCCTGGACTACATCAAGTGCAACACGGCCGAGGCAATGAGAGAGGTCAATGACGACGGTAGTGCCGGTCGTCGTGGTCAGTACCTGTAATTTCCCGTCGGTCTACCCGGTGTATAAACCACGCGTACATCATGGTTGGTCCCATTCCCCGTCACGAGTCCACGGGTGGTACGTTTGCCCGCCATGGCTACACCCCGCCCCCTGTTGCCGGCGCTGTGGCGGCAGCGCGTTCGACGCGGTTTCGTCCAGCGGATAACACAACGGGCATGACCAACTTCAGTGGGTCATTCCGCGGCTTGTTGGGCGTTGATCGTCGCAACCAAGCCACGGCCCATGCAACAACGCGCTTTGCACACACTGGCCGATTTGTGCGTAACCCGGCTGGCGGAAGCGCGCTATCTCGAGTCCACCATGACTTTGTCGCAGCCCGCCGAGGCATCGACTACCCAACCCTGGTGGGAGTGCCACTGTTCCTTGCCGGAGCCTTTCTGTTTTTGCGGGCAGGGTAAGCACTGCTGGGCGGTGTTCATGGACCCCGGTGCTCGCAACTGGTCATACATCGAGATTGATATGGCCAACCCAATCGACGAGCGAGGCCAGCTACGTATTCGCGCCCAGGGCAACGTCTCCATCTGCGCACACAAGGGAACAGGCAGGAAGCCCGAGACGGCGGATGAGCCCGTGGCGTGTATGAACCCGTGGACCACGTACCACAGCAAGTATGCACGCCAAGCACGCGACGCCATTACCCCCTATCTGCATGCACGCATCCAGCGTGCCACGTGGGTGGTGGTAGAGGAGCAGCACATGAACCGCGAGAGTCTGCGCGCCAGTGTAATTGTGGCCCTGCTCCAGTGCAACACAGCCATGCTGTCGCACATGGCCACACTGTGCAATGGCTTTGTACCACTTGATGCCAACTTGGACTGGGAAGGACCGTCCAAGTTGTGGACCGTGCGTCTGCATCCCATCCGCAAAGCTCTGCGTGAGGAGTACGGGTTCCGAACCCAAAAGGCCATCAAGGAGGTGGCAGGCGACGTGGCTACCAAGCACCTGTACCAGGCGTGGCTCAAGAAGTCCCACCCCGAGTTGGCAGCCGAGTCCGAGCACGTCTTGGACTGTGTACTGTTGTACATGGGCTGGGTGTCATTGCACGACAAGCCGTCGCCATACACATTGCTGGATCCCACGGCCCTGGGTATTGCCCAGGACAAGCCCAAGCGCAAGCGAAAGAAGGCTACAAAAGCCAAGCCCAAGAAGAAGACAGGTCAGTCCAGTACCAAACGTCGTAAAACAAAACGCACGTGAGATGAGCAACCTTACACTTGCGGTTTGCCTGGGGATGAGCGGCCTATCGGCTGCGATCATGGCGGGAGTTGCATTCAGACGGGCGTACCAGTTGGCAAAGCCGGTGCATACCCTCCAGTACAGTGAGCTCCCAGTGCCCATGTTTGGGCCCAGTGGATGTCTACGTGCAAATGCTACCCCCTGGTGGGATACAGCCCCCGATGGCGGCATGCGTCTCAACAAGGACGGGGAAGAGGATCTCGAGGTTCTCGAGGCCGTCGTCGAGTTCCTGAAACGCACTCAAGGCAACAAAGGCGCTGCACCCAAGGCCGAACCCCCTGCCGACCAGGACTAGTTGTCTCTACAACGTCTATAGTTGTCTCTTCGATCGACACGTACGCACACAACAATGCCCAACATCGGTGGTTTCCTCAAGACTGTCCCCCAGAGCGTCGTCGGCTCTGCTGCCTCTGGCGCCATCATGGCGTTTGCCGTTCCCCAGTTCGTGGGTGGCCGCGCTGGTGTCTCGTCCAGTCTGTCCATGATGCAGCGCGCGTGGCTTGCTGGCGCCACGGCTGCGAGCTGCTGGGCTGGCGAGGTCCTGGCCACGACGGTGATTAGCGTGTAAGCACGCCCACGGTCGGTGCATCACTTTTGTGTAGCTAGTAACTGCACATGGAACCCACTCGTGCACTAGCCATGGATACCATTCCCGAGCCCATTCCTGCCGTAGACGACGGTGCTGGCGTTGGTTCGGCCCTTGCGGCGCTGGTGGACGACCCCCCGGTGGGGGCACAACTCCCCACTGAAATTCCACTGCCGCCCAAGCGTGGCCCCGGGCGCCCCAAGGGCGCCAAGAACAAGCCCAAGGGTCCCAACCAGACTCTGGAACTTGTGCACGCCAACGCCGACAAACTGGATCCAAGCGTGTTGCTCTCCGTGTACAATGATGCCATGGGCACAGACTACACGGCAACCCACGGCGCTGCAGCCATCAACGCACAACCGGTACAGTTGCCCCAGCCGCGCGAGTACCTGACCGCGCTCAACAAGAGTACCAAAAGCAAGTACATCCTGCTTCGTATGAGCCGCAACGCCAAGATCTTGGGCGGTGTGTGTCTGGCCCTCGCGGCCTTTGGAGCATACCGCCTTAACCGGTCCATCACGGGCTGGCTCTCGGGTGGCAGCAAGGTGGCAGCGACAGCAGCGCGTTCTGTTGTCCCGGTCACTCCACTGTCGTCGCCCGTGTCTGCAGGCATTGAGGTAACACAGGAGATGATGGAGTACGCTGCTAGTGCACTGCCGCAGTGACAACAAGGATAAACATACACGCAAGTTTGTACCACGTAATCAGTGTTACCATGGCCCTTCCCACTACGCATGTCACTGAGGCCAGTCGGCGAGATCCCACACTCAACTACTCGTCATGGCTACTCACAATCAACACAAACAAGATGGGTGTTACGCTGCGTGATGAACATGCCCTAAAGGAAGAACTGCGCAATGCCGTGCGGGATCTCCTGTCTGTGTCACAGCCCGGGGTGCCGCTGTATGCCACGGGTGGACAGGCAGCCATGTTTCGGTACGTTGGTCCCGAGTCGGCCAACAAGTATCCACATGGCATCCGACGTGTTACAGGCGAGTTTGGCATTGAGGTAGGCACCAAGTACAACCGAGTACATGCACACGTTGTGATCACGGTCCGACACACCACGCTGATCCACCTCGACAACGCGGGCATTGGCGACTACATCATCGGAAGGTTGCCAGGGCGCTTCTTTGGCAAGGAAAGACCGCACATTGACTTTAAGCTAATTCGCGGAAAAGAGCGTGCACTCCAGTACATTGCCAAGCAAGTGGCCGAGGCGCGCAGTCGGTTTGGTCCCCGTGCCAAGAACGAGGACGTGGTTCGTCGGATCAACATCGCCACACACAGTAGGCAATAAAAACACACGGCAGATGGACCACTTGTTCATTCAGTCCAGTTTGGTATCTAACTACCACAACCACACCCACCACTATGTCCACGTTCAAGATTGACGGCAAGGTCTTTTCGAGCTGCTGTGTCACGCATTTGCCGTGCCTCAACTTCGTCGAGCTGCGCTACACGCCCCCCAAGACCGAAAAGGTCCCCAGCCCCACAGAGGTGACCAAGCGCTACTGGGACCTCCGTGTGGCCAAGTACGACATCATGGACTTCCAGAAGCCAAACAACCCCAACGCCGCCCAGACCAAGGCCTACAACCGCAAGGTGGCAATCTGCCGATCGTCCGTCAAGTTCATGCAAGACAAGTACGGAGAAGATGTCTGGAAGTCCGTTGAGCCCTGTGCCCCCATCGATGTGATCAAGTCGCTGTACGACGACGAGACACTGCGCTCCCAGGCTGGCAAGGACAACCTCTCGTATGCCAGTGCCATCCCCAAGAAGACTGCCAACCCCGAGAGCATGGTTGGCTTCCGTGCGTGTATCAAGGCAACCGGCACCCTGCGCGATGTGCGCAAGAAGAAGCTCGTCGACCCCCTCCAGCTCGATGCGTTCCTGGACGATTGCAACCTGGCGCCGTACGAACAGGTTCGCTTTGGCGAGATGTTCTTCTACTACGATCCCACGCGGGTGACCACGTTCAACGGCAAGCCCACGGGTTGCGTCCCCAATGCGGCAGCCATTGACCTGGCCGGCAAGTGCCGCAGCGAGACGGATGACATTGCCATTCCCACCATGTGCGGTGCTGTGGCCATCAATGGCATTCTGCCCCGCTCACTGCGCGACGCACTGACCGCAAAGTAGTGATTTTACTCGTTTTGTTCGATAAACCACGTCATTCGATCCTGTGTCATGAGTTCGTAGAGTGCGTAGTAGCTTCCGTTGTCGATGGGCACGGCCACATACCCACCGGCAACGCACCCCATGCCAAGCTTGTTGTATGTAGCCAGATCGCCAAACTCGTCGGGGAAGTCCAGCCATTCATCTTCACGAGGAATGCACTCTGACTCCCACACTCGATAGCGCTCTTCGTCGTCGTCGTCGTCGTCGTCGTCGCTGTCACTGTCGCTGTCATCGCTGTCACTGTCTTCGTACAGCGACTCGATCATCTCAAAGGGGGCCCAAAACTCGGCGTCGTCGTCGCCTCTGGCTGCCGCTTTGACGGCTCTGCGACGACAGCGACGACGCCATTCGCCACGCAGGCGCACACGCAGGCGGTCTACAAAGTCGGGCACCGTAGACATAATAAACCGGTTGCGTCGTGTAATGCGCTCGTCACGTGCTTCTTGCCACGCATGCAAGTTACCAACGGGCATATCGTGGCTCTGGTTTTCATAGCACTCCACTGTCGGATCAAAATACCGCAGTTGCAACCACTCGCGCGGGTGCTCCTCCTTTGCAAATGCAGCGCACATCCTGTGGTCCACCAACACATAGTTGGCGGGTTCGTCTGGCACCTGCGCTTTGATCAAATGGACGTGCTTGTGGATGGGTACGCGCTCCAGCTTGGCCTTGTTGTACGGCGTAAGTACACGCACGCCATTGGGCACCATGTCGCCATTTTCTTGTGCGCGATCCTGCTTTTTGCCCAGCACATTGGCAACATCGGCAGTAACCGCTTCAAGGCGACTGTCACTGTAACTTTCGCGCGGCAGGTACTCCGTGTAGCCAGACAACTGGCGCATGTGCGCGCGCATAAACGACAGTGGCTTAATTCCCCGGAACTCCGCAGCAGTCATATACTGCATTGTCAGCACAGAGGGCGTCAGGAGTGTGGCAAGCGCTGGGCCCTGTACACCTTCGGGAAGCATCGCAGACAGCACCTCACTAGAGAGTCCCAGAGCGGTGTGCATCCACGGCGCATACGGCAGCATCTCGCGGATTCGATCAGGGATGCCCTTGGCCTGGGCAGCCTGCATGATGGAGACGGCATCCGGCGAGAACTCTAGTTGGAAATCGCCAGGCCGTTGGGGGTTGTCCTCTTGTGCTGCACTCATTGTTTCGCGTCGGTGTATATGCAACAACCAACTGACACTAGCAAGTGTGTGTGACCCCGGTTATTTACTGCTTCAGGATACCGCGGAGCTCCAGGTTGAGTGCCCAGGTTGCACCGGTCAACTCGAGGGTTTGCTCCATGTTGGTGGTGCTGGCAGCCGGACGACGGATGCGAATGGTGACATGATCTGGGTGGTTGGAGAGCTCGACTTGGGAGACCAATGGGATGTTCTGGTCGGAGGTGGTGGCGTAGTCAGCGGCGGTGCCAGTGTACAGAACGGGGGCACCCACTTGGCCGTTGCTGCCAACGGATTGGCTGACGTAGTCGGGAAACTCAAGCGAGTAGTACAGGTCGGGCGCAGCGCCGCCGCCAAACTGTACAACGTAGCCACGAAGGCGAAGTGACTGCACCTCGCGCAGGCGCTTGTGGATCTTGACTTGGTAGGTTAGGCTTCCCTCGCGCTTGGTGCGTAGGTCGGCTGGGCCAAACTCGAGTACCATAGGCTGTGCCATGTTGTCTGGTTATCAGGTAGACGTCTGTGCTGTTGTATTGCGTGCACTCTACTTTGTGTGCAAGTGGACGCACCATGTCGGGGCCCCTTAGTAGTATTTTCTTGCACGGCCTTCGCGACAAGCCCTCGGGCGAGGGGGCCAAAAAGAAGTTCAGCCGTCGTACCACCGAGTTCGAAGGCGAGAATGCCGACGGCACAATGCGGCCCCAGGTTGCGGCCGCCCGGCGCAACGAGTACGCGATTGCAGTCAATGGCATGACCGACTCGTCGTTGACAGAGGCCGAGCGCAAGGCACACGCCACCCACAAGGCTGTGATGGACACGGCTGCTGGCAAGACGGCGTACCAAAAGGAGTACGAGGACGATTTTCTTTGTCTGCTGATGGGCAAATGGAAGGACTACATGATCCAAAACTCCAGTCTCCCCCAGCAGGACTTCGTGAACATCGACGGCGTTCAAGAATACGTCGACCAGCCAATTGATGCACAGTACCACATCCAGGCCATCCTGACCTGGTTGTCCCTGTACCCAACATCGGGCGGTATCCGAACGCTGCACTTGTGGTACAAGTACATCCTGCGCGCCGAACCAAGTGACACTCTGCTGGCCGAGATCGAGTTGCTGCGCGAGTGTGAGCTTACTGAGGACCCCGACCCCCCCGTGTCCGACGAACCCAGTACCATCGAGCTGTTGATGATCCTGGGCAACCCCCTGTTGGACGACGAGCGCCGCGAACAGATTGGCGAGCAGCTACGCCAACGCAACAACCGGTTTGCCGATGTGTTTGCCGGTGACTGGATGCGCCGCAACGAGCTTAACGCCAACAACCCCGACAACCAGGACCCCAGCAACGGCGACGCCACGCGTGCCGCGGCCGAACAGGATGGTGCCACCAGCGACGACGACGATGACGACGACGACAGCCCCACGTCTGGTGCCAATACAGGGCGTGCTCTGCGCGAAGAGCTATCCCGGCGTCAGGGTCTAACGGCGTCCAATCTGCAAGCACTCGAGGAGATTGCCAACTCTGTGGCGTCCAGCCGCCTGTCCGACATGGAGTCTGCCCGCGAAAGTACACCAAGTGCAGAGATGGTTGATGCACGCCAGACCCCCGCGGTGTACCCAGAAATCCCCGTTGCGCCGACGACTGGTGACCTGGTCGACAAGTACCTGTCTGGCCGCCGTGTGCCACGCCCCGCTGATCCCGATGCAATCCCAGGCACCGAAGCCGTGGCACCGCAGCCAATTCCCGAAGTTATGCAGGACATGGGCGTCCAGGTACCCAGCGCCGAAGCCATGCAGCGGATGACGGCCCAGCAAACCGAGAGCCTGGTGGGTGCATTGGCGTCCATGGTTGCCAAAGCCGACGACCGCATGCGCAACTTCCTGGCGCGCATCGAACGCGCCGAGGCGGTGGCAGGGCGTCTCCAGGGTACAATCAACGAAGCGTTGGAGCGCACAACAGCCGAGACGGGTGTCATGCCACAGGAAACCGACAACCCCTCCACGGCTGGCGAACTGGCGCGTCTGGTGGCCACCACTGCTCAGTCCATGGAGGTACTGCGCGAGGGTAGTGCCATGGAAGACGTGCGTCACGCCGAGGCCATGGCGCGCCTGGACGCCCTGTCGGCCGAGATGCACAACCGCAGCAACGAAGCCACCGAACGCCTGGCTGGTGTCATCCGCGATCGCGTCAACGCCGGTACAATCCGCGTGGAGCCAGACATCATGCGCGAGATACAGGATCTTCGTACCGTCATCGCTGGTCGTGATCGCCAGGCTGCTGCTGGCATTGCCGAGGTGCGTGCTGCCGTTGATCGCATGGGCGAGATCCTGTCGTCTATGCCCATGGGCAGTACTTCCGATGCGGACGGCGCTGCCCTGGAACAACTGCGCCGCAACCTACAGCGCACGACCGACGCACTGGCCATTGAACGCGAGGCCCATGCCAACCAGCGCGACCTGCTTGAGGCCGATGTGACCAGTCTCCAGACACGTCTCCAAAATGCGCTTGCTGCGGCCAACGAAGCCAACGCACAACTAACCGCGGCCCTGGACCGCAACGAAGCACTGGAGACTGACATGCGCGAAGCCAAGGTAAAGAGTGGCATGAGCCGCCTAGTCGCACAACAGCAGCGCGAGATCGACGGGCTCAACACCCAACTGGATCGTGCACGCGCCGAACGCGAATCGATCGCGTATGATCTTCGCCAGGCACAAGCCCGCATTCGCCAAGATCGCGAGCGTGGCCGCATGGTGGCCGATGTGGCACGCGACACGAACCGCACTGGGCAGTATCTGGACCGTGCGTTGTCCGACCTGTCTGATGCGTCACGCAGTGGGGACTACCCTTCCATGGCACGCGCGGCAAGCCAGTACAGTGATGCCGGCCACGAACCCACAGCGGCGCGGATCACGGGTGTGATCGCGCGTGGTGTGGGCACTGCCGCTGTGAACCTTGCCGGGCGTCTGGGTACTGTGGTGCGTGGCGGATTTGGTCTGCTGCGCGACACACACCTGGCCTACCGCAACGACGCCCTGCGCCGCGACGGGTTTCTCCCCGACACAGAGGTGTCCGACAACAGCGAACCCGACGTGGAAGCCCAGGAGAACACGTCCGAACGTTCCGATGCGTCTTCTGCCACGATCGCTTATCACAGCGAGGACGGCTCCGTGGCATCAGAAGAAGATGTGCCCCCCGCGAGTGACGCCACGGTGGAGTTCGATGACGCTACCAAACCCGAAGAAGACGACGGTGCTGGCGTGGGCGAGCCCGACCAGCGTCCGCGTGTCTCGCGGGCTACGCTTGATCAGGCTCGCGATCCCCAGAACCGCGTGGAAGGCAAGCGCCGTCGCCGCCCTCCGCAATAAATCACCCCGTGCGCCAACCCATACGTCAGTTACAAGTACAATGACCCTTCGCTCCCGTGGTTACCTGCGCCGTAACACAAGGCTAACCCTGGGGCAGGCAGCGGCGCTTTTGGGGCCAACCAGGCACCCTTCGACATCGACAGTGCCCCCACCCCCACCGGCGTACGACACGGCACCAGAGTCTCCTCCTGCGTACTCTGACCTGTTCGACACCTCAGGTAATAAATCACCCCGTACACACCCCAGTCCCGCGCGTTAGTTGCACCTGCAACATAATGTCTCTCTACACGCGTGGTCGTCTAGGCGCAAACCCGTTCGGCTCGGCCTCGGAAGGATTTCGTCCCGCGCCCGGTCCCAACCCCAGTGCAGTTGCCGAGCAGCGCGCAGTTGCTAGTTCCGTTCAAGCCGGCTACGACCCCAACGTGATCTACGGACCAAACAAGGGTAACAACACTCTCCTGTACGCATTCCTTGGTGGCATTGTTGTGTTGGCAGTGTGGAAGGCAAGCACGTGATCATGTCCAAGGCACCGGGACTCCCCCAAGTCAACGTCCCCAACCGCGTGGTGGTCAACGGAGACGAGCCATACGAAGCGGCCCCGCGCAAGACCGAGACTGACAAGGCGTCCAAGTACGAGCGCAACCTGGCAACAGAGCGCAAGAAGCACGTCGACGCCCAACAACCCGTGCGGTGGAAGGAACCCAAGCGCATCGACACGTTTGCAGACATCGAACAAAGCATTGGATAAATCGAATGTGTTGGTTTACATGTTCGGAAGTGGCAGTGGTCGAATGTGTTCGCGGTTGCATGCATCGATGTACATGTCACACAATACCCGCCTGGTATAGCGCGCAACCGCCAACTTCACGTTATCACGCTCGTCAAGGCTTCGGGTTCTGTACGCAGTAATCAAGCACTCGCACGCAGCACCAATCGTCATTGCCGTTTCGTACATCTCATACAGACTGCCTCGTGCTCGAGCACGACGCGCCTCGTGATCGATCATGGCCTTGTACTCTTCGTCCGTCAGGTGTGGAACGGTCGACGCAAACTTCTCCCATGTGGTCACTCCACTGAGTGCCAACTTCTCTGGTACGTAAAGCATGCTTGGCCGGTAGTGTGTGTTTTACTTGGCAAAGATTGTGTTGTTCGGCAAGTGGAACTTGTTGGTGGCAAACGCCAATTTGGCGTGCTTATGTGCTTTTCCGGATTTGGAAAGTTCGATTGTGGTCGCGGTACGTTCCATCATGATGGCAAATTGGTCATTCCGTCGCACGACGTACTTGGTATGCAATCCGCCATGCGGGGTCCATTGCACAAACAGTCCCATGTCGATATCGGCCACGTTCAGTTGAGTTTGCATCTGGCAGTAGTACTGCTCGGTGAACTTGAGATCTGGGTTCCGATCGTTGCGCTTGGACCACGGGCACTTGATCTCCACTCCGAGCAGATATCCGGGCTCTCCCAAATCTGGGTACACACGCAAGACGGCGTCTGGAGTAGCGCCGACAACAAGCGGTCGCCCTCCAACATTGAACTCTCGAGTGTAGAGGGCGTGGGGGATTTGCTCGACGTAGTTTCCATGGGATTCGATCTGATCAACCAACATAGCGAGTGCAACAGGCTCGAAGACGCGACCGTACTCGAGCGCGGGTTTGTACCCTTTCTCATCCACAACCCCTGCCAGTTTGAGGACAAGAGCCTCGGGTCCCCAGTACGAATTGCGTACACCCGCACAGGCACCCACAAGACTGGCCGTGACATCACAAGATCGCCGAGCGGCAAACCACTCGCTTGTCAGCGCTTCGACTGTGATCTTCTTGGGCGGTCCGCGTGGAGCTAGTTTCGGTCCACTGGTAGGCGAGTGGGGGCCCATGTAGGGACAGAGTAGCCGATGCCAAGGGGACGTGTGCCGACAAGAGCGTACGTGCTGTTCTCGTTGGAGACTGGGCGTCGGGCAAGGTGAGGGGCGCCCTTCCCAAGTACGCCAAAATCGGTGGTCTGGCGGGTCCACGCGTCTTCGGGTCGCACATACGGCGCACTGCGCACCTGGCTCTCCCCAGCGCGCACACGAGTGTTGTGATAGGGCGCATGGTCGCGCAACAACAGGGTGCTGCCCAAATCAATCTCTGCCGTGGTAGCACCCGTCTGGACCAGAGTTGGGTAATTGTGTCGGTTGTGTTGCGCGTGGCGGATCAGCTCGCGCTGGCGCACTAGATCACTGGGAAACGCCGATGTACCCTTGCGCGCGGCACCCGTGCCTACACCGCGGCCGTTTGCAGGGGTGTAGTTAATGCGACTGCCATAGATGTTGTCGTTCTGGCGAAAGCGTGTGCGCACAAAGGCCTCGCGCTTGGTGGGGCGGTTGCGTTCGGCGAGTGACTTGGCGCCAACCACGACGGCGGCACCAGCCATGAGGGCCATTCCAACAGCAGCCATGGTGTGCGTGTGATACTAACAACGACGTAGAGGACGGGTGGTTTAATGTGGATCACGGATACGGAATGAACTCGGATGTCTTCATGATGACTGGCATGGGGTCGCCATGTTTGATTATAATGGTAAACCTGTCGTCGTAATCCTTGTCAAACGACCAGTAGTAATTGCCGGTTGACCTTCCAAACGCAAACACGGCTTGTTGGCATGCGTAATCACGATCGTCTTTTGTAAGACGGGGGTGTACCCGGTGATCGTAGTCAAACTTCTCCTTTAGGATGGCAAGCAGTGCTTCGCGCGCCACCTTCTTGTTGTGATAAAAGAAGGTGTTCTTGGTGCTGTCCAAGACGTCGCCGACGTCGGAATATTCCACCACCGATGTATAATCCACCGTCACTGCCCACGCGAGCATTGTGTTGTTTTGTGTATCTTTCGTGCAGACCAACTGATTCGTATTGCAGCCGCCGCTGTACGGTTTTTGGGTCCACGGCGCCGTCGGAGCACACAACCGTCCTGTCCAGAGCACATGGCCCCGTGTGCTCCTGGATTGCGCGATACACCTTGTGTGGGGGCCATGCACGCTTGGGACTGCGGCGGTACGTTTTGGGGTTGGTGATGCTAGGCACCGGTGATGGTGGTGGGGGTGTGTAGTGCCGCCATGCGCGACCGATGTACCACGTAGGTGCAGGATTGAACTTCCCAGGGAACGTCTGCTCTGCCTCGACGAGAAAGAAGTACACTAGTACCGAACGCTCTAGGTTGTGGCGCTGGTACGGGAACTTGCCAGCCCGTCGTGCCCTCTCGAACGCGCCAATCTCCCACAGCATCCACATCTCGAACAGCTCGTACAGCTCGGCGGGCATGCGTACCCAGTCCCAGTCGGGATTGAGCCCGCGCTGAATGGTTCGGTACCGCTCGCCGTACACCTTGACAAAGGTACGCTTGGAGCGGGTGCGTTTGCGCTTGCGTGGTCGCTTGCGCACAGGTTCGCGGCCCACGAGGGTATCTACAAGTCGAAGGATGTCTCGCACGACGGCACCGTGGTCATCGATGCAGCTTGGACTGCTGCCTGTCCACCAGAAGAAGATGCCAGCGACGAGAGCAATGACCCGCCAGTCAGCGTCTGCGATGCGAGGCTCAGAGCCGTTCTCCAGCCGAACGCACTCGTGGTGGTAAGAAATGCGTTCGTAAGGATGACTGCCTTCTGCGTACATGCGACGACCAGAACGAAGAGGCGCTGGGCACCCGCGAGTATCGTCAGCGCATACACGCGTGTAATCACGTCGATCAAGTGAATACCCGCCATGTAACCCGCAAAGGATACACACGTCTGATCCATCTGTGGGGTCCCATGCCATATCGTGATCGCATGACACATAGCCAGGTACGTGATCGCTGCCGTCGTCATCATCACTGCCCATGTCATGCACAGCAGCGATCGCAAGAGCCGCTTCCACTGGGTCCACCTCATTTCTGTCCATCCAGTGACTCGCCGAGGTCCACTAGCCAACTGTTGTTCCCAAATGGTCTTGGGTACGTCCACAGGAAAGCGCCGACGAGAGGAAAGGTGACGGTCCGACGGGCGAGTGTTACGTGTGAGAGTGCCCATGCTAGAGCCACGCCAAGCGACAGGTCTGCAACAAACCACGGGCCAATGCGCGCTGTTGCAAACTGATACAACGGGTCGGTCATGGTACGTGTTGTTTATGTTGTGTCTCGCTGTACAACTGCCACCCCCATCGCACGCAGGCGCGCCGTAAAAAAGCCAACGTAGATCTCGATCGGCAGAGGCTGTGCGTGATCAATGTTAATTGTCACGCCGCACTTGCGATACATCCTCCTCTGGGCCCGGCGCAGATGTTCCACGCTGTGCTGCGTGTTTGTCTCGCGTGCCTTGTCGTGTGCGTACACCAGGCGCGCAATGCAGCTGCGTAGATCAGTGTCGAAGATCGATTTGCCACATTTGCGGATCGTTGTTTCGGCCACCTGCTTGGAACTTCTGGGCTCGGTCCTTGACATCTCGCATCTGGAAACGCCACTGGTTGGGGTTGCCCAATGCGATAGGGTCCGTGCTAATTTCTGCCAGTGTCCACGCCAGGCGCGGTGCGTCAAGGGCCTTGCCGCGCCGACTGACGTTTACTGCAATTCCAGTGTAAGCCGGGTGTGTGTGGTAGCCGTCGTCGTATTGTTGTTTGTTGCCGTCCTCGTCATACAGCGTGATTGTGTTTCCCGTGATCATCTCAAGCATGTGGTAGGCCTCGTTGAGATGCTCTGCCTCGCCGTACAACCACTCGTCGTAGATGGTCTCGATGTCTCGCCGGTTGTTGTGGTGGAACAACACGATCCAATCTGAGTTACTGCGCGTCATGGGCGAGATCCGTCGCACGTGCTGGGTGGTATACGCCAGCAACATCTTGGCGTGACGACCGGCCGATGTGATGAAGTCCAGGCCACTAGAGAAGTACATGGCCTTGCGGTCTGCCACGACATCGTCCAGAATCAACGCCATACGCGGGTCGCCCGGCTCGGCGGTACTGTCGAACGCGAAGTTCTCGGCACGCCCGATCGCCAGTTTGATCCAGTGGTCCATAAACTGCAATGGCAAAATGTTGCGCAGCGGCACTAGCTTTTCCCAGAACATGTTCATGGCCGTAAGCGTAAACACAAACCAGTATGGGATCTCGTGGTGTGCGTCAACGTGTGGCATGATGTATCGCAGCCATTCGGACTTGCCCATGCCTCGACGGGCACAGCAGCCAATAACCGCATCGTCTTGGATCCACTCGGGGTCGAACTGCGGCAGCGCCAATGCCTTGGCACGTGCACTGGCCGCCCACTCTTGTTGGCCCGAGTGGTAGCCACGCCCGCACGCGGGGCAGCAATCCGACTCGGTAATCTCTGTTTGGGGCAAGGTCATCGCTGGCTTGTTGATCGCGTAGACGCGGATCTTCTATTCAACGGGCAAGAGGGGCAGGTACACTGGTCTGCCTAGGCCCACGGCAGACCAGATGTCCTTCCACAAGTCCGAATGGGATACCACCTCGAGGTTGTCCACTCGACGGACAACCGGTGCAAAGTCGTCCCACTCGCGGATGGATGCAACCAGGGCCTTGATCTCGTCGTACTTGTCGTGATCGTCCTCGAGTGACCACAGATCATGACTATGTGCGTTCAGGTACACGATCGCGTCCAAAAAGAGAGAGCGTGTTGAAGCATCGACGTAGCCCAGGCGCCTCGAGTCCTCGATCCTCTCGATTGCCCACTTGACAGCATGCTGGGGATCCTTGCGCCCAAAGAGCGACTCCGCAAAGCTCATGGCAAAAAAATGCTAAAGTGACCCTCGGTACCCCATGGTGTGACCATCACCTAAATACCAAAAACTCGAAACTCCATGCGTACCATATAATATGTCCTATATAGGAGGTAAAATACTGAACGTGTTCATCATGCGCTTACTAGCATAAGATGGACCTTGTGGATGGCCCACAGCGCAATGGACGCCCCCAGGCCAACTTGCAGCTTTTGTGTCGTGGACGCACCGGGACTGGAGAACATTGGGACAACAAAGCCAATGACCGCTGCATCAATGGCAATGCTGGCCAATTCGGTCGACGTGGGAAACAAAGCAGCAGGCATTGCAGTGTATCTGGACCAGGGGCTGGTGTACTACACACAGATGTAGAGTACTGGCGTATCTTACCTGCCCTTGGCCACAAACCCCCCTTTCTTGCATATGGCCTTCCATTTGGCCGTGCGCTTGACCATCTTGCACTGGTCGACGCGGTACAACACAAACCGCAGGTCTTGCCACACAGACACCGCATCGAGTAGGCTCTTTATCTTGGCGTATGCGTCTGCGTCCTCTGATATCGGATTGGGGGCACCCATGTCGCCGAACATGACAATCGCGTCCATGAGTGCATGACGGAGGTCGCCGTCGACGTGCTTTGTGTGGGATGCAACGCCCAAAAGGCGGAGCGCTCTGTCATCGCTGTGCTCGCCCGTCATGTGACAGTGTCCCCACACAATGGCGTTTTCGTCCCACTCCCAGTCCGATACCGTTGTAAGCACCATCGTTAAATGGCCACGGGCGGGCTGCATGACCGGGCCAGTCTAAAATGGCCGCGCCTTGTGATATGGCACTTGAGCGACTGCGTAG
>Ga0316207_10000962_pt1 | contig 39448 bp, 37 predicted proteins | sample 6weekpyrite_MG_FD_204943 | JGI IMG/M metagenome (GOLD analysis project Ga0316207, IMG submission 204943) | Microbial mat bacterial communities from mineral coupon in-situ incubated in ocean water Damariscotta River, Maine, United States -... | ecosystem: Environmental > Aquatic > Marine >... | reverse complement strand
CGAAGGCCGGACTCGAACCGGCACGGGTCTCCCCACCACCCCCTCAAGATGGCGTGTCTACCAATTTCACCACTTCGGCAATATGTATGTAACCCGGTCTACCTCGCGAACATAAAGAATACGAAGTATGGGTTAAATCTTGAATCTATTACTCAGGAATCTCCGTTGAAGCCGGTACATCAGGCTTGTCCGTCGCATCCACGGCAGGCATTGCAGGCTTGTCTGATGTATCAACTGCAGGCATTTCCGGCTTATCACCAGGTACTTCAGCTGCTGGTACCTTATCCTGCATCGTTTCCTCTACCACAGCCGGAATATCATCCTCAGATGTAGTCGAAACTGACCGCGTCATGTACGCCAGGCTAAGACTGGTAATAAAAAACGCTGTCGCCAGCCCGGCTGTCAGGCGCGTCAAAAATGACGCCGAACCCTGGCTGCCAAAGACCGTCGATGAAGCACCACTGCCGAATGCGGCGCCCGCATCAGCGCCTTTGCCATGCTGGATAAGGATCAGGCCAACTAGCACTACGGCTATAATGACATGAATTATAAGGATAATCTCTGGCGACATATCAGTCTCTGGTTTCCGTTAAATGTCTGGCGACTAGGGCGCTGAACGGCAAATAGCCAGGAAGTCTTCAGCATCCAGTGATGCGCCACCGATCAGGCCGCCATCAATGTCTTGTTTGGCAAACAGTTCTGCAGCATTTGAACCTTTTACGCTACCACCGTAGAGGACCTGAACCTTTTCAGCGACTCCGGCATCACTTTCAGCGATACGGGCACGAATAAAGGCATGTACATCCTGTGCCTGCTCAGGTGAGGCTGTCATACCTGTGCCAATTGCCCAGACCGGCTCATAGGCAATCACGCCATCAGCCAGTGCAGCAACACCTTCCAGCGCAATGACGGCATCCAGCTGGCGCGCAACGACTTCTTCAGTCACGCCGCTTTCGCGTTCTTCAAGTGTTTCACCAACACACAGGATTGGAATCAGGCCTGCGGCACGTGCGACTGCATATTTTTTGGCCACCAGCTCATCGTCTTCGCCATACAGGCTGCGACGCTCAGAGTGACCAACAATCACATACTTACATCCAAAATCATTCAGCATATCGGCAGAAATCTCACCCGTAAACGCACCGGATGCCTCTGTCGACAGATTCTGACCACCTACTCCAATAGCAGTACCATCGACCAGGCCAGTGACTTCAGAAATATATACATAAGGAGGACATACCGCGACAGCAGCCTTGTCTACTGAATCAAGACCAGCCTTGATGCCATCAATGAGGCTGTTAATACTGTCTTTGGAACCGTTCATTTTCCAGTTCCCGGCAACAAGAATCTGTCGAGCCATACCTGCCTTCCTTATTATTAATAATTCAAAAATTCGGCGGCAAGCTTACCGGTGCTGCCATAAAAAATCAATCAGATTCATGACCAAAATTGAAATAAGGTACTAAAAAATAAGGATCTAGAAGGATCGTGGCAATCTAGTGAGGAATCAGCCGCTATGTGCAACGCGACCCGAAGATGCTTCACGTACGGCACTGGCCAGCATGTCAGCAAGTTGCCTGACCTGGACACTGTCCCGGCCCTCTACCATGACTCGCAGAAGTGGTTCAGTCCCTGATGCACGCAATAAAACCCGACCATTTTCAGCGAGTTGGTGTTCCGCATCCCGCATCGCGGCCTTCACGACAGCAGACTCTTCATGGTTAAACGGTACATCCAGCGGCACATTTACAAGTACCTGTGGGTAAAGTGTCATGCCGGAAACAAGCTCAGCCAACGATTTTTGCGAAGCAACCATGGCATACAGCACCTGTAATGCAGCCACAACACCATCACCCGTCGTGGTACGGTCCAGGCAGATAATATGCCCTGAGCTTTCGCCGCCCAGTGACCAGTTACTTTCTCGCAACATCTCCATAACGTAACGATCACCGACACGCGCGCGACGAAAACCAATCCCGGCATCCTGCAAGGCATGCTCAAGGCCGAGGTTACTCATGACCGTACCGACCACGGAACCGTTGAGTTGTTCTTCAAACAGGCGTGACATGGCGATCGCGTATAGGATTTGATCGCCATTGATCACATTACCTTCCGCATCGACCATGATCAGGCGATCACCATCGCCATCAAGTGCAATACCCACATGCGCGCTAAGCTCAACAACGGCAGCCTGCAAGGCATCCGGCTTTGTCGAACCGCACTGCTCATTGATATTGAGACCGTCTGGCTCCACACCAATGGCGATCACTTCTGCACCGAGTTCTTCAAAAACACGTGGTGCTATGTGATAGGTCGCACCATGAGCGCAATCAACAACAATGCGTACTCCTTCAAGGTTCATGCGCATTGGTACAGTACTTTTACAAAACTCGATATAGCGACCGGCTGCATCCACGACACGTGAGGCCTTACCCAGTCTTGACGAGTCAACCGTTACCATTGGCTTGTCGATCTCTTCCTCGATCGCAAGTTCGACCTCATCCGGCAGTTTCGTACCATCTGCCGAAAAGAACTTGATGCCGTTGTCAAAATAGGCGTTGTGTGATGCGCTGATGACAATTCCCGCCTGGGCATGGAACGTCCGCGTTAGATAGGCCACAGCTGGTGTCGGCATCGGGCCAAGCAACTTGATATCAATGCCTGCAGCAGACAAGCCGGCCTCAAGTGCTGACTCGAACATGTAACCGGAAATACGCGTATCCTTGCCGATAAGGACAGTGCCCCGTCCATCACGCGACAATACACGTCCAGCTGCCCAACCAAGCTGCATAATAAACTGCGGATTGACTGTCTCAGTACCGACCTTGCCGCGAATACCATCTGTACCAAAATAACGCCGTTGCATGTTCAGCTCTGCCTCATTATGAGAATTCAAATTGAATTAAGACCATTCTGCTTGTAAGTGTAACTCAAGACAGGCGATTTCGCCTTGTTTTCATGCAGAAGGATTACACTGCAACAGACTTGACTGCCGAGGCAATTTTGACTGCATCAACAGCGGCCTTAACGTCATGGGCGCGAATGATCTGTGTCCCCTGCCATATGGCCAGAGCCTCGAGTGCAACTGTTCCTATGAGGCGCTCTTCAACATCCGCATCAAGGATTACACCGATCATTGATTTACGCGACACACCGACAAGTACCGGGCAATCAAACTCATGAAAGGCATCCAGGCCGCGCATCAGCTGCAGGTTTTGTTCAACCGTTTTACCAAAACCGAAACCCGGGTCAACAAGGATTCTGTCTTTATGGATGCCGGCCTCCATACACACCGTAATACGACCGCGTAAAAACTCCATTACATCATGGACGACGTGCTTATAGGTCGGGGCATGCTGCATCGTACGTGGCTTGCCCTGCATATGCATCAGGCAAATCGGCACACCAGATTCTGCAGCAACCTCTACAGCACCGTCAGCACGCAGAGCGTTCACATCATTAATCAGCGCTGCGCCTGCCTTGACGGCTTCTGACATGACCTGCGGCTTGCTCGTATCGATCGAGATAATCGTGTCAAATTCAGCGTTAACCCTTTCAATAACAGGGATGACACGATCCAGTTCTTCTTCAAGTGGAACATCATTCGCACCCGGCCGCGTTGACTCGCCGCCTACATCAATGATCGCCGCACCCTCCTCGATCATTCGGGCAGTTTGCTGTAACGCCGATGCAGGTACATAGTGACGGCCACCATCCGAAAACGAGTCAGGTGTTACATTCAAGATACCCATAACCTGCGGGACAGTAAGATCAAGCATCTTACCAGCACAATCGATCTGTTTAATCATTACCTTTACCTGAAATAAAATACCCCGCATGGTGCGGGGCATAGTTATAACTGATTTATTTAAACTGTATCAATGTTCACCTGCAGGTCCACCAATAGGTTTATCGCCGGTGTTCTTTGCTGCTGGCTTATTGCCATCATCACTTGAAGAGTCATCATCAGACCAGTCCGATGGTGGACCTGGTTGCTTCCCGGCCATGATTTCATCAATTTGTTTGGCATCGATAGTTTCATACTTGAGCAGGGCTTCAGCCATTACATGTAACTTATCCATGTTCTCATTTAACATGGTTTCAGCACGCTCATAGTTACGATCAATAAACTGACGAATTTCCTCATCAATAGCATGCGAGGTTTCATCTGATACTTCTTTATGCTTCGTAACAGAACGGCCAAGGAAAACTTCGCCTTCTTCTTCGGAGTAACTCAAAGGCCCCAATTTGCTGGAGAGCCCCCACTTGGTCACCATATTACGCGCAATTTCTGTAGCACGTTCAATATCGTTTGAAGCACCCGTAGTGACCGCATCTTCACCGAAAATAATTTCCTCAGCAATACGTCCTCCAAACAGAGTAGAAATTTCACTTTCAAGACGTGTTTTACTGTGGCTATAACGGTCTTCCTCGGGCAAGAACATCGTTACACCGAGAGCACGACCGCGTGGGATAATCGTTACTTTATGAACAGGATCATGCTCGGGCACGAGTTCGCCAACGATCGCATGTCCCGCTTCATGGTAGGCAGTAAGTTTCTTTTCATCATCACTCATGACCATCGAGCGACGCTCAGCGCCCATCATGATCTTGTCCTTGGCACGTTCGAAGTCATCCATGTCGACAGTACGCTTGTTACCACGTGCTGCGAACAGAGCGGCCTCGTTGACGAGGTTAGCAAGATCGGCACCGGAAAAGCCTGGTGTTCCTCGAGCAATAATGCGTGCATCAACACCATCGGACATCGGCACTTTACGCATGTGTACTTTCAGGATTTGTTCACGGCCACGCACATCCGGCAGCGGTACAACCACCTGGCGGTCAAAACGACCGGGACGTAACAGGGCAGGATCAAGCACGTCAGGGCGGTTGGTTGCCGCGATAACGATTACGCCTTCGTTGCCCTCAAAACCATCCATCTCAACGAGCAGTTGGTTCAGGGTCTGCTCACGTTCATCGTGACCACCACCGAGACCGGCACCACGATGACGCCCCACAGCATCGATTTCATCAATAAAGATAATGCATGGCGCATGCTTCTTGGCCTGTTCGAACATGTCACGAACACGCGAGGCACCGACACCGACAAACATTTCTACAAAGTCGGAACCTGAAATCGTGAAGAACGGTACTTTCGCCTCACCTGCGATGGCCTTGGCAAGCAAGGTTTTACCTGTACCCGGGCTACCCACCATGAGCACACCCTGTGGAATCTTGCCACCCAGCTTCTGGAACTTGGATGGGTCACGCAGAAAGTCGACGAGCTCGGCGACTTCGTCCTTGGCTTCTTCACAACCGGCAACATCATTAAATGTGATCTTGACCTGGTCTTCGCCAAGCATACGGGCCTTGCTCTTGCCAAATGACATTGCGCCGCGGCCACCGCCACCGCCCTGCATCTGGCGCATGAAGAAAATCCATACCCCGATCAGCAGTAACATCGGGAACCACGAAATGAAGATCTGGCTGAGGAATGAAGGTGACTCTGGCGGCTGTGCATTCACAAGCACGTTGTACTTGAGCAGGTCACTGACCAACAGGTTGTTGTCCGTTTCCGGACTATAGCTCTTGAATTCACGGCCATCCTGGTAAGCGCCAATAAGCTGACGTCCCTGGATCGTGACACTTTGAATCCGCTGTCCTTTCATATCTGAATAGAACTGCGAATAGCTGATTTCCTGTGGTCCGGTTCCAGTCGTTTTGAAGTTACTGAAAACCGCGACCAGGATCGTACCAATCACCAGCCACAGGATTAACGTTTTACCCATTTCACCCAATGTCTTTTCCTCTAAACAGACGTACTAAAAACAGTTGACTAACAACTGCTTCTGAGCAAATCCTGATAATATCCTGACAGTTTACTCATCATATTGAGCGGTGCAACTCGATTTGATTACGAATTACTGCCTTTGAAGCCTTTGCCTAGCAAATAAACCTCGCGTGAACGGGCACGAGAGGCATCTGGCTTACGCGTATAAACCTTGTCAAAAGACGCACGTAAAGTGCGTAAATACTCTTCAAAGCCTTCGCCCTGAAATACCTTAACCAGTATATCGCCACCCTGGCGAAGAACTTGATTGGCGAGATCCAGTGCCAGTTCCGTCAAATACATCGCACGGGGCTGATCCATGTCTCTCATACCACTCATATTGGGGGCCATATCAGACAATACAAGGTCTACAGGCCGATCCCCCAGCGTTTCCAGTAGCTCATCGAGAACAGCTTGTTCCTGGAAATCCCCCGTTATAACCTCAACGCCTGCAAGGGAGTCCATTGGCAGGATATCCAGCGCAATAATTCGACCGGTATCACCGACCAGCTCCGCGGCGACCTGTGACCAGCCACCGGGGGCTGCTCCGAGGTCAACGACCGTCATGCCACGCTTGATGATATGGTCTTTCTTCTGTATTTCCAATAACTTGTAAACAGCACGCGAGCGGTAGCCGTCCTGCTGGGAACGAGCGACGTATTCATCGTCAAAATGTTCTTTCAACCAGCCTTTGCTGGATTTACTTCGTGCCATTTTACCTTACCGATGCAGCATTCCAGCCGGAACAGGGGTATACTCTGCGCCCGCTGAAATCATTGAAACTATTACGACTGGACCTAATTATGCCACTTTCCTCCCAACAGGTACGCAAACTGCGTGGACTCGCCCATGCTCTCAAAGTCATCGTCATTGTCGGTGGCAACGGCCTGACCGAGAATGTCCGTCATGAGATCGATGATGCCCTGACCCGTCACGAATTACTCAAGGTGCGTGTCAATGCAGAAGACCGTGAACAGCGTGACGCAATGATTCAGGAAATGTGTGAACAGGCCGGTGCAACACTGGTTCAGCGCATTGGTCATGTTGCCGTGTTATACCGTCAGAATCCCGACAAACCGCGAATAGACCCTGGCAAGGCATAATCAAACATCAAGTCCTTTAAGGACCAGTTTTCCAATCATAGCACCTGATTCCACAAGCTCATGCGCCCTGGCAAGGTTCTCTACTGACAGGCTGCCCATATTTTGTTTCATCGTGCAGCTTATTCGTCCGGAATCCAGTAACCGCGCCAGCTGGTTCAGAATATCCTGCTGACGTGTCATATCTGCCGTGCCATACATTGCGCGGGTAAACATAAACTCCCAGACAAATCCGACACTCTTGGCTTTTAATACAGAAAAATTATGTGCCTGTTGAGTATCAACAACCGCGCAAATCATACCCTGCGGTGCGACAAGCTCTGCCATTGCAGAAAAATAGCTGTCCGTATCGCTCAAACACAAAATATAGTCTGGCGACTCCAGGCCGAGTGCCGCGTATTGACCAGGCAGGTCTTCACGGTGATTCAGGACATGATCAGCACCCAGTGAAATGCACCATTCACGTGTCTCTGGGCGGGATGCTGTTGTCACAACCTCAAGCCCTGCAACCTGCTTGGCGAGCTGGATTGCAACAGAACCGACGCCACCCGCACCATTGATAATCAGGATTGTTTTACCTTTATCCTTATCCGCATCGATTTTCATACGATCAAACAGTGCTTCCCATGCCGTGATGGATGTCAAAGGCATCGCAGCTGCATGCAGAAAATCGAGATTTTGTGGGTGTCTGCCAACGATGCGCTCATCGACGAGTTGGTGACTGGCATTACATCCATCACGCGTCACATCACCGGCATAGAATACACGGTCGTCTGGCTGATACGCCTGCACTTCATCACCGACTGCCTCAACGATGCCCGCCGCATCCCAACCGAGCACCACCTTACTTCCTGTTGGCGTTTTTACCCGTACCTTCGTGTCAACCGGGTTCACTGAAACCGCTTTCACTGCAACGAGCACATCATGGCCGGTCGGTTCAGGTAAAGGTTCTTCACATAACTGAAAGGCTTCAGCATCGCTGAGGGGTATACCGCCTGTATAGACGAGTTTTTTTATCATGCTCCTGTTTCCTTTATGTCAGGAAATACAGCTTATGACTAGTTGGTAGAACCTGAATTTTTCGCCGAACCGATGACAAGTACAAGGCCAGCAAGGCTCGTCACCATAAACAGGATAGAGGATACACCATGTAAACGCCCGAACCGAATTGCCGCCTCGGATCCTTCTACAAGCCCTTGCACTTTCAGATCAGCCATCATCGGTTGCAGGACAAACTGTCCGACTGCCACGAGAACCAGCATGGCAATTAGAATATAGTTTGACTTGTTCCTGATTCCGTACCGGTAGATACTGCCGATAAGCAGCAACCCGCCACAGACCAGGCCAACGTAACTCATCGCCGTAAACATATGACCGGCGATAAAACCGGCTAATTGACGATCGTCCAGAACTGAAAAAAGAATAGGTGCCACCATGTAACCGATCGTCCACATGCCACCGACCCAGAAGGTGATGAGGATACGCTCACTGGCAAATACAAAACGCATACAAATAGAAACCCCGGTCAGAGCTGAAGGATTAGTGGCTCATAGAACCCTGCGGGTTCATTATGAGTACCCTAACCTTCGTCCCGAAGGTTCAGGGCAATTGATGAATGAGGATTGATGGTTGATGAGGGTGTTTTCGTTCATCATTCTGCAATCAGAAACCATCAATCCAGTCAGATGTATTTTACTTCGAGGATTTCGTATTCAACCAGGCCACCTGGCGCCTGGACAGTCGCAATATCGCCTTCCCGTTTACCAATCATTGCGCGTGCAATTGGCGAAGTAACTGAAACAAGACCCGCCTTGATATCGGCTTCATCTTCACCAACGATGCGGTAGGTAACTTCCTCACCGGTGTCTTCGTTACACAGGTCAACCGTCACACCAAAAATCACCTTGCCTGTCTTTGGCATCTTGGTGACATCAATAATCTCGGCATTAGATAGTTTAGCTTCGATATCAGCAATCCGACCTTCTGCAAAACTCTGCTGCTCACGCGCGGCATGGTATTCTGCATTTTCTTTCAGATCACCATGTTCTCGCGCAGTTGCAATTGCCTGAATAATTTTAGGGCGCTCAACAGTCTTGAGGTGTTCAAGTTCTTTTTGCAGCGATTCTGCACCTACAATAGTTAATGGAACCTTGTTCATGCGTTCAACTCCTCGTGCAGTGTCTGCAGACGATTTACTTCACCTTCATCTTCATGCGCCATCGCATCACACATTGCGCTCGCACCGGCTATTGTTGTGGTATAAGTTACTTTATGTTGCAGCGCTTCACGGCGAATCGTTGAAGAATCTGCAATCGCCTGACGGCCCTCGGTTGTGTTAACAATCAAATTAACCTGGTCATTCTTGATCATGTCAACGATATGCGGTCGCCCTTCAGCAACCTTGTTGACCTTTTCACAATCAATCTTGGCTGCCTTCAATATTTCTGCTGTACCACCCGTCGCTATAATCTTGAAACCGAGCTTCACAAGATTCTGGGCAACCGGTAATACGGCTTTCTTATCTGCATCACGAACACTAACAAACGCAGTGCCGTGATAAGGCATTTCAACACCGGCACCGAGACTTGCCTTGGCGAATGCTTCGCCAAAACTGCGACCAACACCCATGACTTCACCCGTCGATTTCATTTCCGGGCCAAGGATCGGGTCAACACCCGGGAACTTTATGAACGGGAAAACAGCCTCTTTCACTGAATAATAATCCGGGACGATCTCGTTGGTCACGCCCTGTTCATCCAGTAACTCCCCGACCATGCAACGCGCAGCCACCTTGGCAAGCGAACGGCCGGTTGCTTTCGACACAAATGGTACCGTACGCGATGCACGCGGGTTTACCTCGAGGATGTAGATATCATCGCCCTGGATCGCAAACTGCGTATTCATCAGACCAACCACACCGAGCTCCAGTGCCATGGCGTGGATCTGCTTGCGGACTTCATCAAGCAGATCATCAGCAAGATTATACGGTGGTAAGGAGCATGCTGAGTCACCCGAGTGCACACCTGCCTGCTCAATGTGCTGCATCACACCACCGATGACTACATTCTTGCCATCGCACACGGCATCGACATCAAGCTCAACAGCATCATCAAGGAACCTGTCCAGTAGTACCGGCGACTCATTTGAAACCTGTACTGCCTCCGTCATATAACGACGTAATTCGTCTTCGTTATAGACGATTTCCATCGCCCGCCCACCAAGCACATAAGAAGGACGAACCACAAGCGGGTAACCAATTTCCTCTGCCAGTTTTACAGCATCTTCACTTTCACGTGCAGTGCGGTTAGGCGGTTGGCGCAGCCCGAGTTTCTCGATCATCTGCTGGAAACGCTCACGGTCTTCAGCACGGTCAATCGCATCAGGTGTTGTACCGACAATCGGTGCACCAGCCGCTTCCAGGGGACGCGCAAGCTTCAGCGGCGTCTGACCACCATACTGTACGATCACGCCCTTAGGGTTTTCGTTGTCGATGATTTCGAGGACATCTTCAAGTGTCAACGGCTCAAAGTAGAGGCGATCAGAGGTATCATAATCAGTTGAAACCGTTTCCGGGTTACAGTTGACCATAATCGTTTCATAACCAGAGTCACGCATTGCAAAGGCAGCATGCACACAGCAGTAATCAAACTCGATACCCTGGCCAATGCGATTTGGCCCACCACCCAATACCATAATCTTGTCATTGCTGGTCGGCTCGGACTCACACTCTTCATCGTAGGTCGAATACATGTAGGCCGTACTTGTCGCAAACTCTGCTGCACAGGTGTCGACGCGCTTGTAGACCGGACGCACATCAAGACTGTGGCGGTGTGAGCGCAGTGTTGCCTCGTCGGTACTCAGCAGTTCTGCCAGGCGACTGTCTGAGAACCCCTTTTTCTTCAGGGCAAACATGGCGCGCTTATTCAGCCCGGCCAGGTCCTGGCCACGCAATTCTTTTTCGGTGCTGACGATATCTTCAATCTGGGCCAGGAACCATGGGTCGATCTTGCAAACATCATGAATCTGCTCAAGCGTCATGCCAGCACGGAAGGCATCCGCCACGTACCAGAGACGTTCCGCCCTTGGTGTCGCCATTTCCGCCTTAACGCGGCTCATGGCTTCCTCGTCTTCAAGGTTGACCATTTCATTCAGGCCATCCGTACCGATTTCAAGACCACGCAGCGCCTTTTGCAAAGATTCCTGGAAGGTGCGGCCAATCGCCATCACCTCACCCACGGATTTCATTTGCGTGGTCAGGCGATCATCCGCCTGTGGGAATTTCTCAAACGTGAACCGCGGCACCTTGGTGACCACGTAATCAATGCTTGGCTCAAACGATGCTGGTGTGGCACCGCCGGTAATTTCATTCTGCAGCTCATCCAGCGTGTAACCTACTGCGAGCTTTGCCGCGACCTTGGCAATCGGGAAGCCAGTAGCCTTTGATGCCAGCGCAGATGAACGCGATACACGTGGGTTCATTTCAATAATGATCATGCGGCCATTATCAGGATTGATTGAAAACTGCACATTCGAACCACCGGTATCGACACCAATCTCACGTAACACAGCCAGTGAGGCGTTACGCATGATCTGGTATTCCTTGTCGGTCAGCGTCAGTGCCGGTGCAATCGTGATCGAATCACCGGTATGCACACCCATCGGGTCCAGGTTCTCAATCGAACAGATAATGATGCAGTTATCCTTATGATCACGCACCACTTCCATTTCGTATTCTTTCCAGCCAAGAATCGATTCTTCAATCAAAAGTTCATTGGTCGGCGACATATCCAGACCACGTTCACAAATCTCGACAAACTCTTCCTTGTTGTAGGCAATACCACCACCGCTACCGCCCATCGTGAAAGAAGGTCTAATAATTGTTGGGAAGCCAATCTGCACCTGGACCTGCAATGCTTCTTCCATACTGTGGGCAATTGCTGATTTCGGCATATCCAGGCCAATCTTCTGCATCGCCTGGCGGAAACGATCACGGTCTTCGGCCTTGTCGATCGCATCGCGAGAAGCACCGACCATTTCAACGCCATGTTCATCGAGCACGCCTTCGCGGTATAGATCCAGGGCACAGTTCAGTGCTGTCTGACCACCCATTGTTGGCAAGAGTGCATCAGGCTTTTCTTTCTCTATGATATTGCGAACCGTCTTCCAGGTAATGGGTTCAATATATATTGCATCGGCAGTATCCGGATCCGTCATAATCGTTGCAGGATTCGAATTCACAAGAATAACCCGGTAGCCTTCTTCGCGGAGTGCCTTACATGCCTGGGCACCGGAGTAATCAAACTCACAGGCCTGACCAATTATGATCGGGCCGGCACCAATAATCAGAACACTTTCTATGTCAGTACGTTTAGGCATAACTGCTCTTTAAAAAATAAAAACCAATTTGACAGGATTTACAGGATGGACATGATTGAAAAAACATATGTACTCCTGCCTGGATAGCTATCCAGTTAATCTTGTTAATCCTGTCGAGTATTTTCTTTCATTAATTCAATAAAGTTATCAAACAACGGTGCGACATCGTGCGGGCCAGGGCTGGCTTCCGGATGCCCCTGGAAACTGAATGCCGGTTTGTCGGTACGGGCAACGCCTTGCAAAGAACCGTCAAACAGTGAGCGATGCGTGGGTACAAGATAGGCCGGGAGGCTGTCTTCATCGACTGCAAAACCATGGTTCTGGCTCGTTATCATCACTTCGTTCGTTTCACTGTCTTGAACCGGGTGGTTGGCACCATGATGACCAAATTTCATTTTCATGGTCTTTGCGCCCGAGGCAAGTGACAACAACTGGTGACCCAGGCAAATACCAAACAGTGGTACTGACTCAGCGAGCAACTCACCAATTGCAGTAATAGCATAATCACATGGTTCCGGGTCACCCGGTCCATTTGACAGGAACACGCCATCTGGATTCATGGCCAGCACATCTGCGGCCGTGGTCTGGGCCGGTACAACGGTCACCTTACAGCCACGTTCAACGAGCATACGCAGGATGTTGTGCTTTACACCAAAGTCGTACGCAACGACGTTAAATACCTTATCGTCAGGGCTCTTGTCAGTATAGCCATCAACAAGATCCCAGCTGCTTTGCTGCCACTGGTACTGCTTGTCCGTCGTCACTTCTTTTGCCAGGTCCATCCCCTTGAGCCCGGGGAAGGCTTTTGCTTCGGCCAGTGCAGCGGCTTCATCGATATTGTCCCCGGCGACGATGCAACCACTCTGTGCTCCCTTTTCACGCAAAATGCGGGTCAGGCGACGTGTGTCGATGTCGGCAATCGCGACAACATTATTCGCCTGCAGGTAATCTTCAAGTGATTGTTCGGCACGCCAGTTGCTGTGCAGCAAAGGCAGATCCTTGATAACAAGGCCATTGGCATGAACCCGGGTGGATTCAATATCTTCCGGGTTAGTCCCTGTATTACCGACGTGGGAAGGCGTTAATGTAACGATCTGACGTGCATACGAGGGATCAGTAAGAATCTCCTGGTAACCGGTCATCGACGTATTGAAAACGACTTCGCCTGAAGTCTGACCTTCAATACCAATAGACTCACCGTGAAACAGGCTACCGTCTTCAAGAACCAACAAAGCGGGTTGGCGCACAGAACCTCCATCCTCAGATATACGAAGCGGGAGGACTCTGCTGAAAGCCTCCCGCCTGAAATTATATGGCCGAAAGCAGATGTTCCGACCGGGGGTGTATTCTACCGTAACGCTTGCATTCGTGGAAGAACCCAGAGGCAATTTTAACGAAGTTTTTCGTACCGTTGTTATCGCAGGCCGAGTACATCCTGCATATCAAATAACCCAGTATCATGGTCTGACAGCCACTTTGCAGCACGAACCGCACCGTTTGCAAACGTCATCCGACTGGATGCCTTATGGGTAATCTCGACGCGTTCACCGATATCGGCAAACATGACGGTATGCTCGCCGACGATATCGCCGGCACGAATTGTCTCAAATCCTATGGTTTTTCTATCGCGTTCGCCGGTATTGCCTTCACGCCCATAGACGGCGCACTCACCTAAATCACGACCCAGAGCATCTGCCACTACCTCGCCCATGCGCAGGGCAGTACCTGAAGGGGCATCAATTTTGTGGCGGTGATGGGCCTCGATGACCTCGATATCAACCTCGTCGCCCATGACGCGGGCAGCCAGGTCCAGCAATTTGAAGCACAGATTTACGCCAACGCTCATATTTGGCGCAAACACGACACCAATATCATTGGCAGCATCAGAAATTGCCTGCTTGCCCGCATCATCAAAGCCAGTCGTACCAATCACTATTTTCTTGCCCGCAGCACGGCAAACGGCCAGGTTGGCAAGGGTTACTTCAGGACGGGTAAAATCAATCAGAACATCAAAATCATCTGTGACACTGCTAACATCATCGACAATTGCAACCGAAAGACTGCCGATACCGGCGACCTCACCTGCATCGGCTCCGATAACAGTGTTGCCCGTACGTTCAATAGCAGCCGTCACATCCACACCTTCTGCAGACAGGCCTGCCTCGAGCAAAGCACGTCCCATTCGGCCGGATGCACCGGTAATTGCGATTCTTGTCATTATATAAACCCGTCGAGATGATATTTAACGGGAATTCTATCAGGAATACGCGCGAGTTAGGAGTCTCGGGGAAATAGGGAAACACATTGTCATTGCACCCTAGGGCATAAACGAGCCGCGCTTGCGATGCGGCAATCTGTTTATATTGATACGACGTTTATGAGATTGCTTCGACACCATAGAATCCCTGCGGGCTTCATTTTGGATACCTTACCCATCTCTGATGGGTCAAGGCACATGCTCGCAATGACGTAACAATCGCGCCCAGAGAATCTCTAGAATTTCATTTCATCGAAGAATTTCTTCACACCATCGAGCCAGGACTTTGTCTTCGGACTGTGCTTACCATTGCCACTCAGACTGTCGCCAAACGTCTGTAATAATTCTTTCTGATTTGCATTCAGGTTGACCGGCACTTCTACGGTAATCATGCACATGAGGTCACCCTCACTGCCACCGCGTACGGATTTCACGCCCTTGCCCTTGAGACGGAAGGTCTTGCCTGTCTGGGAGCCGGCAGGGATCTTGAGCTTTACCCTGCCATTCAGTGTCGGCACATCGAGTTCACCACCAAGCGCTGCTGTTACAAAATCAATCGGCACTTCGCAGTAGAGATTATTATCATGGCGCTCGAATATAGGATGTTCATTTACAGTGATCTGGACATACAGATCCCCCGTTGGGCCACCATGCTCACCGGCTTCACCTTCACCTCCAAGGCGAATACGGTCTCCGTTATCCACCCCGGCCGGTATCTTAACCGACAGGGTCTTTTGCTCCTGTACTCGGCCCTGGCCATGACAGGTACCACACGGATCCTTTATTTCCTGTCCTGTACCGCGACAGGTTGGACAGGTCTGCTGGACAGAGAAGAAACCCTGCTGCATGCGTACCTGGCCGTGGCCATCGCATGTCGAACACTTGATCGGGCTGGTGCCTTTCTTGGCACCACTGCCTTCACAAGTGCCACACTTGACCATGGTTGGAACACGAATTTTGACCGTTGTGCCCTTTACTGCATCTTCAAGGTTAAGGCTCAGGTTGTAACGAAGATCGGCACCGCGATAGGCCTGGCTGCCACGTGGACCACCGCCACCACCGGCTCCACCAAAGATATCGCCAAAGATATCACCGAAGATATCGCTGAAGTTGCCCTGTCCAGGACCACCCGGACCGCCGCCCATCGACGGGTCGACACCGGCATGACCAAACTGGTCGTAGGCGGCACGCTTTTGCGCATCACCAAGTACTTCGTAGGCCTCTTTCGCTTCCTTGAAGTTTTCCTCGGCTTCCTTATCGTCCGGATTGCGATCTGGATGATACTTCATCGCCAGGCGACGATATGCCTTTTTCAATTCAGCCTCGCTGGCATTTTTCGCCACATCGAGTACTTCGTAATAATCGCGTTTTGACATAGTGGTTCTATACCCTGTTACAAACACAACTCCGGCAACCCGTTTGTGGGCTGCCGGAGTCTGTTCTTACATCAAGCCTGGTACTGCTTATTTTTTGTTGTCGTCGACTTCTTCGAACTCGGCATCCACAACATCATCACCACCGGCAGCACCCGCATCTCCTGATGCGCCTGCAGCACCTGCAGCAGCTGCGGCATCTGCGCCAGCGCCCTGCTCTGCATACATGCGTTCAGCCATCTTCTGCGACGCCTCACCGAGTGCCTTGGTTTTGGCTTCGATGGCATCCTGGTCGTCACCATCCTTGACCTCTTCAAGGTCCTTGATAGCGGCCTCGATTGCTTCTTTCTCACCAGCCTCGAGTTTGTCGTCGCCCATCTCTTCCATCGATTTCCTGACGCCATGGATCATCTGGTCAGCTGTATTGCGTGCGGTGACAAGTTCATGGAACTTCTTGTCTTCATCAGCATGTGCCTCGGCATCCTTGACCATGTTTTCAATTTCGTCTTCAGACAGACCACTTGAGGCCTTGATGACGATTGACTGTTCCTTACCAGTCGCCTTGTCCTGGGCAGACACGTTCAGGATACCGTTTGCATCGATATCGAGTGTCACTTCAATCTGTGGCGTACCGCGCTGTGCGGGCGGGATGTCAGCGAGGTCGAAACGACCCAGTGACTTGTTGGCAGCGGCCTGTTCACGTTCACCCTGCAGGACATGCACGGTAACCGCTGTCTGGTTGTCGTCTGCAGTTGAGAAGATCTGTGATGCCTTGGTCGGGATCGTTGTGTTCTTCTCGATGAGCTTGGTCATTACGCCGCCCATTGTTTCGATACCCAGTGACAATGGAGTCACATCGAGCAGCAGCACGTCGGTCACATCGCCACCGAGCACGCCACCCTGGATACTTGCACCAATCGCAACCGCTTCGTCAGGGTTCACGTCATGACGTGGTTCCTTGCCGAAGAAATCCTGGACCACTTCCTGAACCTTCGGCATACGCGTCTGGCCACCAACGAGGATGACATCATCAATATCGGATGCAGACAGGCCGGCATCTTTCAGTGCAACCTTGCATGGGTCGATCGAACGCTGAATCAGTTCATCAACCAGTGACTCGAGCTTGGCACGTGTCAGCTTGATATTGAGGTGCTTCGGACCAGATGCATCAGCTGTAATGTATGGCAGGTTGACGTCGGTCTGCTGTGCAGAAGACAGTTCAATCTTGGCCTTCTCGGCACCTTCTTTCAAACGCTGCAGTGCGAGCGGGTCATTGTGCAGGTCAACACCGTTGTCTTTCTTGAACTCGTCGGCAAGATATTCGATCAAACGCAGGTCGAAATCTTCACCACCGAGGAAAGTGTCACCGTTGGTCGACAGCACTTCGATCTGGTGTTCACCGTCAATATCAGCAATTTCGATAATCGATACGTCGAACGTACCGCCACCAAGGTCATAGACAACAATCTTGGTGTCGCCACGCTTCTTGTCCATACCGTAGGCAAGCGCCGCAGCGGTCGGCTCGTTGATAATGCGCTTCACATCAAGGCCAGCAATCTTACCGGCATCCTTGGTCGCCTGACGCTGTGAGTCATTGAAGTAGGCAGGCACCGTAATCACGGCTTCAGTCACTTCTTCACCGAGATAGTCTTCGGCAGTCTTCTTCATCTTCATAAGAATACGGGCGGAAACTTCCGGAGCAGCCATCTTCTTGCCGTGTGCCTCAACCCAGGCATCACCATTGTCTGCCTTGACGATCTTGTAAGGCACCATGGAAATGTCTTTCTGCACTTCGGCATCATCAAATTTGCGGCCGATGAGGCGCTTGACGGCATACACAGTGTTTTCCGGGTTGGTCACCGCCTGACGCTTGGCAGACTGACCGACTAATACTTCATCGTCATCCGTAAAGGCAATAATTGAAGGGGTCGTACGATCGCCCTCAGCATTTTCGATGACGCGGAAATCTTTACCTTCCATCACCGATACACAGGAATTGGTTGTCCCCAGGTCGATTCCGATGATTTTACCCATGTTCGTTCTCCGTAAATAAATTCAATTAGTTGTGCTTGATTAAGCTTGTTTCTTATATGGGGATAGCGTTTTAGGCTTCAAGCCCTAATCCCCCGAATATTAAAACTTTTTACCTTATTCGCCTGCCGGCGCCTTCGAAACCACGACCATCGCTGGCCGCACGAGGCGTTCATTGAGCAGGTAGCCCTTCTGCATGACCGCTATCACCGTATTCGGCTCAGCATCTGCAGTCTCCTGCATACTCATGGCCTGGTGAAATTCAGGGTTAAATGCTTCGCCCTGCGGGTCAACCGGGCTGATGCCCACTTTCTGGAGAGCATCTGCAAACATTTTCACAGTCAGCTCCATGCCTTCTGCAAGCTTGGCAACGGCCTCATCGGTCGTGTCGGCAGCATTCAGGCCCATTTCCATACTGTCTATGACGGGTAACAGCTCGCCAATCAGCTTTTCAACGCCAAACTTGTGGGCATTTTGCACGTCGCGCTCTGCGCGCTTACGGAGATTGTCCATTTCAGCCTGGGTCCTCAGGTACAGGTTCCAGTGCTCATCAGCCTTGCTGCGGGCATCTTCAAGCAGGCCCTGAACATGTTCATGGCTCCCCTCAGGCCCTTCTCCCTCACCCCCAACATCTGCCGTAGCCTCGGTGGCTTCATCGACAGGTGCCTGTTCAAGTGTTTCGTCTGATTCTGTTGGCTGTTGTTCTTCGCTCATTAGTTGTTTCTCTATATTAATTAACAGGCAGTCCAAGCTGCCTACTTAAATTCATTATTTTCTGCCTGATGAGGTTCACGGGCGGATGATGATGAGGCGGAAATTAACGAAATAGCGCAGTTTACATGCAGTAAATGAGCATATTGAGTTAATTTTCAACAAAGTCAGGGCCGCCCGTGGGCCTAATCAGGATAGATAGGGACTAATTTCGCTGCTTCAAGGTACTACTGAGTAATTTCGCCGTGATGTCGACAATCGGAATGACCCGCTCATAGGCCATACGGGTCGGGCCAATGACGCCAAGCACCCCTGCAACATCGCCGTCGACCTCATAGGACGAGGTGATGACACTGCATTCATCCAACGGATGATACCCGGATTCCTCACCAATAAATATCTGTACTCCATCAGCCTGCTGGGACTGATCGAGGATATGCAGAATATCGCGCTTCGTGTTAAAGGCATCAAACAGCTCACGCAGCTTGTCGATGTCTGATAATTCATTTACACCCATGAGGTTAGTCTGGCCTGCGAGTACGAAATCATCCCTGTGATCGACATTTTCACAGACTTTTTCAGCCATCTGCATGGCAGCCAGGGTCAATTTATCCATTGAATTCTTGGCTTCCTGCATTTCCCTGACGATGGCCTGGCGCACCTCGGTGAAACTCTTACCAGCAAACACGCTGTTCAGGTAGTTCGAGGCCTGCTGTAATTCGGCCGGGCTGAATGGGCGTGCTGCCGTAAAGATACGGTTCTGTACCTGGTCATCGTTACCTACTACGACAGTCAGCACCTTGTTGTCTGACATGGGAAGGAACTCAATATGGCGCCAGGCACTGTAATTTCGGCTTGGCAGGGTCACCACGCCTGCCAGGCTAGTGATGCCTGACAGCATATCCGAAACAGAATTAATCAGCCCCTGCTCCGTGTTATCGGTGCTAAGGCGTTCCTGAAGCTGGCTGACCTCGGAATCATCGAGTGGCTTGAGTGACAACAGGGTATCAACAAAGAAGCGGTAGCCCTTTACGGTAGGCACCCTGCCCGCCGAGGTGTGCGGGGCTGCAACCAGGCCGAGTTCTTCAAGGTCTGCCATGACATTTCGAATTGTCGCCGGGCTCAGCTCCAGACCGGCATCACGTGACAGGGTGCGTGACCCGACCGGGCGACCGTCATCGATATAACGGTCAATCAGCACCCTTAGTAGTTGCTGTGCCCGTTCATTTAATGGCTGTTGATGACCCACAATAAAAAACCTGTTACTGATCCGCTTTAGCACTCATAATATGAGAGTGCCAAAGGTCAAGTCAATCCAATTGGCCTATGGCCGCAAGTGTTGGCCTGCCTACCGCATCGTGCTAGTTTCAACACTTAAGCAGACACCAGACTAACAAGAACAACGTAAGGGGTGCCCCGGTGGCGGCCAGCTTTAATACAATCGGAATAATCGGCAAATTTCGTGACTCAAGCGTCGGCGAAACCATCACCGCCATCCATGATCTGCTGGTAGAGCGAGGCTGCACGGTCTTGCTCGACGAAGTCAGCGCTATGGTATTGCCAGAATTGAATATTCCCGTAGCCGACCGTGACGAACTGGGCGAACAATCCGATCTGGTCATCGTGGTGGGTGGCGACGGTACTTTTTTGAACGCAGCACGTACCCTGAACGAATACCGTGTGCCCCTGCTTGGGATCAACCTCGGCAGGCTGGGCTTTCTCACCGATATCCATTCTGAAAAGATCCGCGGCCGTCTCAATGCCATCCTCAATGGTGAATATGTCGAAGAAAAGCGCTTCCTGCTGCATGGCCGTTTTGAATATGAAAATGGTGATGGTGAAATTGCATCCAGTGATGCCTTTAACGATATTGTTGTACACAAAGGCCATGTTGCGCGCATGATCGAACTCGACCTGTTTATCAATGGTCAGTACGTCAACACCCAGCGCGCCGATGGACTGATCGTTTCAACACCAACCGGTTCAACCGCCTATTCTCTGTCAGGTGGCGGACCTATCCTACATCCAGGTCTGGATGCGCTTGTACTCGTACCGATTTGTCCTCACACAATGAGTCAACGCCCCATCGTTATCGACGGCGACAGCGAGGTTGAGATACGTATCAGTGATAATAACCATGGCGATGCGCTTGGTACATGTGACGGCCAGCTACATGTCGATCTCGGTATTGGTGACAGTGTACGCATTACGAAAAAGAAGACACCCGTACACATGATCCACCCGGCTGACTATAACTATTACGAAATCCTGCGTGCCAAACTGCACTGGGGTCATCGCCTCTAGTCACACTATGCTAAACCATATTCGTATCCGCGACTTTGCCATTATCGACGAGCTTGAAGTCAGCCTTGACGGCGGCATGAGTGTACTCACAGGCGAGACCGGTGCCGGTAAATCGATCCTCATCGATGCACTGGGTCTTGCCCTAGGTGATCGTGCTGATTCCAACACCGTACGCAATGGCTGCAAACGCGCCGAGATTGCCGCGAGTTTTAATATTGATGGCCTTGATGATGTGTATAGCTGGCTCGAAGAAAACGACCTCGACGATGGTGATGACTGCCTGATCCGGCGTACGATTGCGGCCGAAGGTCGTTCGAAAGGTTTTATCAATGGCAGCCCGGTGCCCATGCAATCACTTCAGGCACTCGGTGAATTACTGATCGATATTCATGGTCAGCATGAACACCAGTCCCTGTTGCGAAATGATGAACAACGCCGCCTGCTTGATGATTTTGCGGGCCATGAAAAGCTGCTGCAGAAACTCACCGGTGCCTGCCATGCATGGCGTGAAGCGAATGATGAGTACGAACGTCTGAGCAATGCTGCCGCAGACCGGGATGCGCAACTCGATATGCTTCGTTACCAGGTCAATGAACTTGAAACGCTTGCGCCCGAGACAGGTGAGTACACCAGCCTCGATGTTGAACATGCCCGGCTGGCCAATGTCAGTCGCCTGCAGGCCACCTGCCACCAGTTACTCGACAGCCTCGAAGACAATGAAGACGGTGCGGCCAGTACCGTTATTGCGCGCGCTGTACAGGAACTTGATGAGTTACGCGACGTTGATGCTTCGCTCGGCGAGATGTCCAGCAGCCTCAACGGTGCGCTTGCCGAAATTCAGGAAACCGTGTCTGGTCTACGCAGCTATCTTGATGGCCTAGATGCCGATCCTGGCCGTCTCCAGGAGGTCGAAACGCGTATCGGCGCCCTGCTCGAACTTGCCCGCAAACACCATGTAGAACCGGATGAACTTGCCGACAAGTACACATCCCTGAGTGATGAACTTGATGGCCTTGAACATGCTGAGACACGGCTTGAAGGTTTACAGGCAGACATCGCCGAGAAACTGTCAGCCTATAACAAACTTGCTGCCAAACTGAGTAAAAGCCGTGGCAAGTATGCAAAACAATTATCTGAACGTGTTACTGAACACATGCAGGAACTCGGCATGCCCGGTGGCCAATTCAGCATTGAACTTGCCAACCGGGATAGCGACATTCCCTCTGCAACAGGTGCTGAACGTGTTGTATTTATGGTCACAGCAAATCCCGGTCAGCCTGCCAAGGCTCTCAACAAGGTCGCATCCGGGGGCGAGTTGTCACGTATCAGTCTTGCGATCCAGGTGGTACTGGCCAATGACGTACATATCCCGACCCTGATCTTTGATGAAGTCGATGTCGGTATTGGTGGTGGTGTTGCCGAAATTGTTGGTAATCGCTTGCGAGCGCTAGCCGATCAGCGACAGGTACTGTGTGTGACCCACTTGCCACAGGTTGCCGCACAGGCCCATCATCACCTGCAAGTCAGCAAGGTGCGTAGTAAAGATTCAACCGGGACCGGGATTGAACAGCTTGATGAACAGGCTCGTTGCCAGGAAATCGCACGCATGCTCGGTGGTGTGGAAATGACCAAGCAGACCCTGGCGCATGCAAAAGAAATGCTCAACAAAGCAGCAAGGTAAAAAATTAGACAGGATTTACAGAATTAACAAGATTTCCCAAGAACCAAATTAATCACCGGTTTTATCCAGTAAATCTTGATAATCCTGTCTGATACAGCCTTTTTAAAATCAGGTAGCGCAAAGAAGCCTTTATGGCTTCATTATGAGTACCCTAATCTTCCTCCAGAAGGTTCAGGGCAATCTCCAATGGGTCAGGCCGAGCATAGAACCCTGCGGGTTCATTATGCATAACCTACCCATCTCCAATGGGTCAGGCCGAGCATAGAACCCTGCGGGTTCATTATGCATAACCTACCCATCTCCAATGGGTCAGGCCAATTGTTGGCAGCTGCCACAGACACCATATATATAGAGACAGTGATCGGTAATCTCAAAACCGGCCTTGGCAGCGATGTCCTTCTGACGCTGCTCAATCGTTTCGTCGACAAATTCTTCAATTTTGCCGCATTTTACACACACGATATGGTCATGGTGATGCCCCTGGTTCAGCTCAAATACGGAATGGCCACCTTCAAAATGATGACGCGCCACCAGGCCCGCTGATTCAAACTGTGTCAACACGCGGTATACCGTTGCCAATCCTACTTCTTCGCCGTCTTCGAGCAGGTGTTTGTAGACATCTTCCGCGCTCAGGTGACGCATAGAGCTGCTTTCCATGATCTCAAGGATCTTGATGCGCGGCAGCGTGACCTTAAGTCCAGCCTTCTTGATATCCGCACTTTCCATATTCAACGACCTCTTGCATGCTACAAAATCCGAACTAGCCAAGACTGTTGCTGCGTTCGACATAAAATTGGGTTAGAATAACTTTAACAGCACGATAATGTAATACGTTCGCAAATGCAAAAGATTCTCATTTCAATTCTGGCTCTTGGTGTACCTTTTCTGAGTGCCTGCTCTGACTGGTCATTACCGGAAGTTCCGGACGTCTCCCTGCCGGACTCGATACCTGATGTCATTCACAAGGTCGAGATCCAGCAAGGCAATATTATTGATCAGCGCATGATCAACAAACTTCGCCCGGGTATGGGCAAACGGCAGGTGCGTTTCATCCTCGGTTCACCGATGATCAATGATACGTTCCATGCCGATCGTTGGGATTACATCTACCGCAAGCACATCAGCTCACATGCACCGACCAAGGCAACACGTGTCTCACTGTTCTTTAATAAAGATGCGCTGGTACGTATTGAAGGTGACATGCGACCCGAGGCCGATGACACACTGAAGAAGAAAACTGAAGTGGTTGATGTCCCCTACCAAGAACGCAACGCTGGCATCTTTGATCGTCTACTCGGTACAGTTGGTTTAGAGAGTGAAGATGCACCAGTGAAAAGCCGTGAAAGTAGCGGTGGTGGTGGCCACGCCCATTAAGACCATGGTTAGTTTCTAACTGAGTCTCGTTTTCACTGTTCCACTGCCCTTACGCATTTGCTTACCCTGCGCAGCACGTTCCTTACGTACCTGTTTCGGATCAGCAATCAGTTTGCGATAGATTTCGACCCTATCCCCCTCACGTAACACCGTGTCAGGCTTTTTCATCTTCGAAAAAATACCAACCCTCTGTGATGCCAGGTCAATCTCAGGAAAGTCATGCAGAATACCGGACTGCTCAACTGCCGTTTGAATATCCGTACCAGGCTCAACCTCCAGCGCAATAATCTTTTGCTGCTCAGGCAAGGCATAGGCGACTTCAACTCTTATCTTGTCAGCGTTTTCCATAAACCTCGACCGCACGTTTAGTAAAGGCATCGACAATGGTATTCGTTACCTGGCTGAATACCGGCCCGACTGTCATCGCTAGTATCTTGCTGGAAAATTCGAATTCAATATCGAACATCACTTTGCAGGCAGTTTCGTTCAGGCTTTCAAACCGCCAGAACCCTTCTAGATGACGAAACGGGCCTTCCAATAAACGCATCTCGATCATTTTCCCGGCCTGCAAACGATTCAGGGTCGTGAAGGATTTCCTGATCCCGCTTCGTGATAATTCAATACACGCTTTGACTTCATCCTCGTTGCGCTCGATCACCTCAGCTGCGCCACACCAGGGCAAGAAATCAGGGTAGGCATTGATGTCATCGACAAGTTCATACATCTCTTGTGCCGAATATGGCACCAGCGCGCTTTTATTTATGACAGGCATACGACTAGTTAAAAAAGGTTGTTAATAACGTCGAGTATACCGGTCACCTTGAGGAACACAATGGCCACTGCAATGGGTGCAACATAACGTACAAGCACTCTCCATATACGGTAGCCCACGTGCAGGTGGTCATGAATATCCAGTTCTTCCATGGTTGCCTTACGATCCATAAGCCAACCCGCAAATACTGCAATCAGCAGACCGCCGAGTGGCAACATGATATTCGAGGTCAGGTAGTCAAGCAGGTCGAAGAAGGTACTGTTCTGGAATTTTTCGACAAACGCGAGCGGTTTCACATCTGACCACAGGTTAAACGACAACACCGTCAGAAGACCCAGTAACCAGGTCAGTAAGCCGACGACAGCCGCAGCATAGACCCTGTTCTGTTTGCGGTTTTCAACCAGCCATGCCACGGCAGGCTCAATGAGTGAAATCGCTGAGCTCCAGGCTGCGAATACCAACAGGACAAAGAACAGGGTACCAAAGAAGGTACCGCCATCCATGTGCCCGAAAGCGATCGGCAATGTCTGGAAGATCAGCCCTGGCCCGGAACCCGGCTCAAGCCCATTGGCGAACACGAGCGGGAAGATCGCCAGCCCGGCAAACAAGGCCACCAGGGTATCCATAACGGCAATAATGATCGATGTTCGCGCAATCGAGGTGTCTTTAGGCAAGTAAGATCCGTACACCATGATGGCCCCCATCCCGAGACTAAGTGTAAAGAAGGCATGCCCCATCGCAGTCAGGACACTGTCGGCACTGATCTTGGAAAAGTCGGCATCGAACAGGAAGCTCACTGCCCTGTTAAATTCTCCACTGTTCATCGCGTAACCAACCAGTACGAGCAACAACACGAACAAGGTCGGCATGAGAAAACGCACGGCCTTTTCCAAACCACTGCGCACGCCACGGGCCACGATCACCGTGGTCATCACCATAAACACCGTGTGCCAGGCGAGTAATTTTTCCGGATCGGCAATAAATCGTCCGAAAATACTGCCTGCACCATCCGCCGTCACATTGATGAATACGCCACTGCCAGTACGAAATGCATAGGCCAATGCCCAGCCGGCAATCACACTGTAGTAGGAGAGGATCAGGAAACCGGCCAGCACACCGGCCCAGCCCAGGTACTTCCAGTGACTGGAGTGTCCAATCTCCGCGGACAGGGTTGCCATCGTGTTAATCGGGCTTTGTCTACCACGGCGGCCCAACAGGACCTCGGCCATCATGATCGGGATACCGATACAGGCAATACACAACAGGTAAACCAGTACAAACGCCCCGCCACCGTTTTCACCGGTTATATAAGGAAACTTCCAGATATTACCGAGACCCACCGCGGAGCCGGTTGCAGCGAGGATAAATGCCAGGCGAGTAGACCATTCGCCATGAATCGAGGTGCGTGGTGCTGTCATAGGTCGACCCTGTATCGATTATGATTATTATTTGTCCATTGTCGACGAATTCATGCTACGGCTCAAGGCTGTCCTGTTATAATCCGCGCCATGGGTAAATCAAAGAAGAAAAAATCGTCTGGCAACACCATAGCGCTGAACAAGAAGTCCCGTCACGACTATTCGCTCGAAGACCGCTTCGAGGCCGGACTCGTGCTGGAAGGCTGGGAAGTCAAGAGCCTGCGTGAAGGACGCGTCAATATCGCAGACAGTTTTGTCCAGATACACAATGGCGAAGCCTTTCTGCACGGAGCTCATATCAGCCCCCTGCAGACTGCCTCCACTCATATCAATCCAAATCCAACCCGGATCCGGAAATTGCTGCTGCATCGAGAACAACTCAGCAAACTCATCGGTGCAGTCGAGCGTAAAGGGTATTCAATTGTACCCACAGCCATGTACTGGATTCGAGGGCGTGCCAAGCTAGAAATCGCGCTGGCAAAAGGCAAAAAACTTCACGACAAACGCGCATCGAGTAAAGACCGGGACTGGCAGCGAGACAAGCAGCGCATTATGAAGTCATCGTAATCATCTTCGTGAATATCGGTGTAATGACTTCTAACTCGTCTTTGGCATCATTGATTAACTTTCGAACCTTCTCACCCTCATCATTTTTCAGGGACTTCTCAATCTTCTCGGCAAGCACCGCGAGTCTTCTTGCGCCTATGTTTGCCGCACTGCCCTTTAAACTATGAACTTCAAGTGCACATTCGTTCTTATCGATATCCATTGACTCAAACAATTGTTCCAGTTGCACAGCTGACTGGTTAAGAAACATCTTGATAGTGCCAGCAAAGTCATCTTCCATTAAGTATTTTAGCTGCTCAGTCACCTTCATATCGATATGTTCTTCCAGTTTCGGGGTGACTGTCTCTGAAGGTATACTCGTATTCTCAGAACTGGAAACCAGGTATTTACTAAACAAGTCATGTAGACTTTTCAGAGAGACAGGTTTACTGACAACGTCATCCATACCTACTTCGTGACACATGGCAATGTCCTCCTTCATGACATTCGCAGTGACAGCAACTACAAGTGTATGAACGACACCCGCTTGCATCTTACGCAAACGCCGGGTTGTTTCAAGACCATCGATCCCGGGCATTTGAATATCCATCAGGACCAGATCAAACAGATGGCTTTCAAGTATCTCAAGTGCTTCATGACCATTATTTGCTATTATAATATCGACACCTAGATGCTCCAGCATGCCACGCATCACCATCTGGTTGACCTTGTTGTCCTCGACAACAAGCACATGCCCTTTAAACTGCGCAAAAACTTCTTCTTCCTTGCCTGTTTCTCGAACATGTCCAAATACAAGATTGAGTACTTCATGGTATGTGACCGGTGACCTCAACGCATGAACACCATCTGGAAGTACATCTTCACCAGCCACACACCAGACATCACAATGCTGATGCTCAGTTGTTATGGAGTGAATATTGTTTCCGTTTGACAGAATAACCACATCGATTTCATCACCACCCCCAGACGGGGGAGATAACACGTTATTTGCAGATTCAACATCTGTTACCTGTACGTGCTTTACATTCAGTCTTGCCAAATATTTTGCGATTGAATCCGCGAAACTACCTGGTTCGCTAACAACAAGAACATTTTTAGTCTCTTGTTCATGATTAATGGATAACGCATCGTGCTCACAACTACGTTCAGCCATGACCGTAACCCAGAACGTGCTCCCATTACCCGGCTCAGACTCTACACCAATTCCGCCCCCCATCGATTCAGATAATCGCTTACATAACGCCAGACCAAGACCTGTCCCTCCGAATTCACGGGTGGTTGATTTTTCTGCCTGCTGAAAGGGATCGAATACCATATCAAGTGACTCAGACCGAATACCGATCCCATTATCCTGAATTTCAAATCTCAGCATCAGGTGGGTGTCATTACTTGGTACACAGCTAACACGGATATGGATATCGCCACTATCCGTAAACTTAATGGCATTACCCAAGAGGTTAACCAGGATTTGCCACAGGCGTGTTTTATCCGTACGCACAACCTCAGGAACATCCGGGTCGATACAGGCATAGAGGTGATTTCCTCTTTCAGCAGCCTTTACGCTTAACAGATCCATTAAGTCATCAATCTGCTTGAGCAGGTTGAAATCCACAAACTCGACATCCAGCTGGCCCGACTCAACCTTGGACAGATCAAGAATATCATTTAATAGTGATAACAAATGCTCTCCGGAACGAAACGCCGTATCCACATACTCCGTCTGCATTATTTCAAGCGGTGTCGTGCGTAATAATTCCAGCATTCCGAGCACACCATTCATAGGCGTACGAATATCGTGACTCATATTTGCAAGAAAATCAGACTTACTGCGGCTTGCCTCTTCAGCCTGCAGCTTGGCTTCCTTATACTCTTGTGTTCGCAGCTTGATCTGTTCTTCAAGTGTCAGATTTTGTTCCATCAGCTCGTGTGTCAAAAGGGCATTGTCAATACTGTGGACAGCAATTGACAGTATCATGTGGATAATACTCAGCATGTACCCTTCAACACTCTTGCCATGCTGAGCCGTCCCCACGAACATGCCATGTACACAGCGACGTGTTGCGAGGGAATATAACAGCTGGTTTTTATGTGACACTGGGCCGGTAATGGCCAGCGGACGACTGCTGTTCAATACCCATGAAAATGTACCGTTTTCAATATGCGCCTGCACATCCTGCCCTATTTCATCTCTGGCAGTGTCCGGCACACAACTGGAGAGCTCGAAACTGAGCTGGTCCTCTAGCAAGTACACGGCAAAGGATTCAAAAATATTCAATTGCGCAATGCGCGTATTGACCAGTTCAACGATACTATCAACACCCGCATCCTTTTTAAGCGACATCAAATCATTGCTTAATGAAACCGCAAGCTCTATGCCTTCTGTCAGAAATGCAAAATGACTATCTGTTTCGCTCATATTCCATTAACCTGCATTGATGGCCTACTCACCGAGCATATATTTCACAGACTCGGTGTATTGAACATCGAGCTGATCAAAAATGTAATCCACATCATCTATATCTATACCCACGAAATCCCACGCGTTTTCATCAAGCACGGGGACATTTTCCTCGCCACTTTCTCCGAGGCGAAGAGCATGCACAATAATATCTGCAATATGAACAATCGACGCCGACTTGATATATTCACCCGCTGATGAGGGGTTGTGGTGAAACTGAATTGCATTAACCAGGCTGGCAGGAAACTTCCAGCTCTCGATCAGCAAGCCACCTATTAACGAGTGATCAAAACCAAACACCCGTTTTTCTTCCTTATATAGGTACCCCCCTGACACCCCTAAATTCTCGAAAACCTCCCCCATCATATTTGCTCTTTCCATCAACAGGATAAGGCGCCCTAGATCGTGCAGTAAGCCACCAAGGAAATAGCGTTCAACATTTTCTTCACGACGCAGAGTCGCAATAATGCGTGCAGCAACGCCAACAGCGAGACTGTGTCGCCAGAACTGTTCCATGCTGAGCGTGCCATAAGGCACATTCTGGAAAGAGCTCATCACGGAACATGCGAACACTATATCCTTGACCTGGTTCTGTCCGATAATACTTAATGCCTTGGCTATAGAATCAATTTGTGATGGAAAACTGTACATTGCACTGTTGGCGATCTTAAGCACCCGGGTCGCAAGTGCAGAGTCCTCGGCTATGATATTTTCCAGATCCTGATTACTTGTTAAGGGGTGTTTTATTGCATCACTAAATTTCATTGCGACCGCGGGTAGTGAGGCAATACTGGTCAGCCCGGCGATTATTTGCTGCGGATCGGTTGACATTTAATGCCCCCCTTCTCGCATGTATTCAGCGGCCTTGACGACAACCGCTTTTTCCATAATCGCCTGGATGAAAGGATGTTCAGTATTAGAATATTTAAAATGCCCGGCGACTTCGTTACGAACTGCCTCCATAATGTCTTCGGGGATCTCACTTACCGTGACCTGCTGTGTCGGCTCATCTTCCTCGATATCAACTGAAGTCACTCCCCATGCCTTTAGCGCGAGGATATGTTTATCACTCAGCTCACAACCTTTCCCAAGCAAAAGCCGACCATTGTTATCGCTAACATCCATGGAAAGGGTCATCCCTGCCTCAAGCTCCTTGGTCCTGATATGTGCCATAATTCAAAGCCTTAGAAACATAATGATAGTTATTATTGTTTACTTAAGTAGTTATCGGACGCTTTATAGAGGGTATTAGTTATTAATGTAATTAATCTCGTCTATTTACACCAATTTCTTTATAATAAACGCAACTTTTGACTGGAATTCCGGTCTATTTAGTTACTTTGGGGGCGACCTGGCTTCGACGTGGATTGCAAAACCTGAGGTGCATGCCGAGGCGCAGATGACCTCGTTAATCCAACTGCAAACTCTATAGTTGCCAACGACGACAACTACGCACTAGCAGCTTAAACCCCTGCGAATGCCCTCGGCCTGATGTGTGCTTATGCGCTCAGTAAACCGGGGTCGACTCACATAAGATCGCGCTGAAATCTGCCCGGGGTGGATGCGTTAAAACCTTTTCGGGATCGTCATGTATCTTCCCTGCCTGTTGGGTAGTGCATGATTAAATTAATAGACAGGATAAGCATGTAGAGCCGAGGGCGGAGGATTTACGGACGCGGGTTCGATTCCCGCCGCCTCCACCAAACGATGAAAAAGCCCTGCCGTCAAGGTAGGGCTTTTTTATTGTTCGTGAGTTGGCATGAATCAAAGAACCCGCGTAGCGGAGTTCGACTGGAAACAACGTAACCAGAACGTTGGAGCCCAATCTTTTATTGGGCGACGACGGCCCCGTAGGGTGACGGCCTGAACAAGCGAAAGCGAGTTAGGTTGTGCATAATGAACTGCTGAAAGCAGTTCTATGCGAGCCGAAGGCCGAATATTCCTGCCATGCACCAAGAACCGCTTACGCGCTTCATTAGGTGTACCTACGCTTCGCTACGGCACCCTACCCATCGGGACGATGGGTAGGGTACGCATAATTACCAGAACGTGCGGAGCAGGTTCAGGGTATCCCTGATGAAGCTCAACGAGCTTCGAGGGGAGAAACCCGCAGGGTTCTGTGAGCAGATTCCCATCAGCGTATTCCCGCCGTAAATTCATAACCGAATCTCGTCGATACTTAGTCCGTACGAACCATCCTTAAGGGTGTGCTTAATGTTAATGGGGATATCATTTCGTGTATAGCTCGGCAGGCTGACCCATACAAACGAATCGTACTGTTGTTTGTGCTCGTTTAGTAGCATCACAATGTCAGGCTTCAATCGAAGACCCGGGTTTTGTGCCATTACAATAGCAACCTCGCCTGTACTTAACTCGACCAGTGAACCGGTTGGGTATGTGCCTAACGTTTGTATAAACGATTCTACGAGAGACTCATCAAAATAGTTATCCCTGTTATCGTAAAGCATTTGTTCAGCCAGTGATGGCGAGATCACCGATGCGAACGGCCGCGGTGTCGTAATTGCAACGTAGAAATCGACAATACCTGCAATCTGGCCAAACAAGGGTATCTGACTGCCATGCAATCCCGCAGGAAAACCACTACCATCAATTCTTTCATGGTGAGTACGGATGATGTCGAGGATATCGGGCGAGCAATCCGGGTCATTTTGTAGCATAGAAAGACCAAGCTCGACATGTGACTTCATCTGTTCCCATTCATCATGAGTAAGTCGTTCAGTCTTGTGCAACAACTCGGGTGGCAAAGCAAGTTTACCGACATCCATTAACATACAGCCCGTCGCCAGGGTATAAAGATCATTCTCATCCATACCCATATTGCGACCAAGTGCCGTAGCCCAAACGGCTGAACTGAGTGAGTCCTTGTAAACAAACGAGTCGAATTTCCTGATGCGCGTCAGCCAGAGAGAAGCATCGGGATTCTTAATCACACTGTCTACAAGCACCCTGACAGGTTGTCCCAGGTCTTCAATACGTAACGTCCCTTCTGACTGAATAAGTGACTCAATATCGCTAACCAGTTGAACAACCGTTTCGTGCACTTCTCGAATCGCCTTCAGTTCGTCCATCGCGGAGACGCGGTTCTCATAGTTGACCTTGTGCAGTCTATTCGATTTTTTAACTGCGCCGTCATGGTAAGAGGCAGGTTTTTTTAATTCGATCTCCTCATCAGGCACCATTATGTAGACAAAGTTGCTCTGGTCATGGAGTTCATCGATTTCTTGCTGGTTATGGACTTCAAAACCCTGGAACAGGAAAGGCGTTTCACTCCATGGGCGATCCAGGCTGGCAATATACATACCAAGCTCAACCTCACTGGAAGGTATTTTACTTACAGGCATAGAGGTTTCCGCGTACTACTTACGTAATATTTTATATTCGCATCGAATTATGCGGTGAGTCCAACCTGTACATTATAGTACAAAGATAAGAAATCGCCCTTGATATATATCAACTCCAGTGCAATCGAAACATTACCTGTACTATTTGAAAAAGCCTAATGGTTTGATATGTCATTTTATAAAATCATTTATTCAACATTGCGCGCATGGCCCGAACAACTTCAGGACTATCCCAGTGGATGGCACCGTTGACGCCGTAATGAATAATGCCATCCGGGCCGATAACAAACGTCGATGGATACACCAGTACGTTCCAACTCGCCGATACACGCCCGTCCGAATCCAGCAACACAGGAAAATCAACATTCACTTGCTTAAGAAAATCCTTTACTCGTTTGTCATCTTCCGCGTAGTTCACCGAGATCAGTTCAAATTCCACATCCTGCATCGCCCTGCGCAGGTTATTGAGTGAAGGGATTTCCTCAACACAAGGGGGGCACCAGGTTGCCCAGAAATTCACTACGGTCACTTTCCCCTTGTAATCATCACGCTTGATGTGTTGTCCCTTTGCAGTAACAAGATCCAAAGGATGTGGTACTGGATTACCTTTGAAGGCCTTGAGTTCGCTGTCCAATCCATGTGAACCACCATCAGAGACACCCGGCAATGGTGCAACGTTCTTGGGTACACTGAATTTTTGCAGGAATTTAAGATCCCGTTGCAGCTCAGCGGGAAGACTCTTTAATAATGTTAGCGTGACCGGTGCCGTATCACCACGGTAAAAGACACCTGTAACGCCGTGCTTAACCCTGTAAAAGACCTGCGCCCCGCCCTGCCGCAGGTTCTCCATCAGGCTGAATAATTGCCATCGATTACTCCGTTTACCGGCTTGGTAAAGCATGATTGGGATATTCGTCGCAAAGGTGATATCCGAATACACAGGTTCAAGACCCAATGCAGGGACTGTGCTGTATAGTTCAGGTGAAAACAGGATTGCGCCAGATAGGTAATCAGCCTTGTCTTCTAAATGCTGTTGTTGCCAATACCGCACACCGCGCAACAAGGGTAACGCCCCATAGGAACGTGTTAGCAACGTTATACGCTTACTCGTTTGGGCATACGCTGCCTCGATGAGACCCGCAACGTAACGGCCATCTAGGCTTCGCATGGTAGACGTATTCTTCGGCAGGAACAGGCTGTCCGCCAGGTCAACATGCCAGATCTCGATACCCATTTCAGCCAATACTTCAGATGTCTTCATGGCACGCTCATGAGTGCCAAAACCCGGCGCAATCCAGAGCACAAGGTGTTGTCCTTCGGCAGGGTAACGCAGGACTGACAACTCCTGATCGTCAATAGAAACCTCAAAGACCTCGGTGAACGCCAGCGCATTAACATGCTGACCAAACAACAACAGGCAAAACATAATATAGACGAACCTATTTATGCCCATTGCTGTAAACGCTCCATGCTGGTCGGATGCCGTTGAATAGACTTGACTGCCTTGCCGTAAAAACCACGCAAGTGCTTTTTTAAATGACGTGTTACATCACCAGGTGGGATCCCTTTCAACGTGGCAAAGATCGCAAGCGCATAGGTCGCCTCTACTTCTGACAGAAAAGAATCGCGTACGGCTGCCGGATTATAACAACTTCCACAGCCACCTTTGAATGTATAGGCACTGTTCGCAACCATCACGCCAAAACCGAGGAAGATTGCGAGTAACTCTGTCACGTGCGGCCAGTTTTCCTCCCCTCCAGGCGGTTCAGACTTTGCAAGCTGACCAAGGTAGTGAGCAAGTGTATGTGCGAAACCGGCAATCATCCCTTCCGGGTTACTGAGTTGTTGCGGGTTATAGCGTATAGGGAGACATTCACTAACAGTCGGCGAATCATAGGCAATGCCGCCCGGACCACGCAAGTCACCCTTGATCTGAACATTTGGGTCGTCAATATCGCCGGCCAGATTGTAATCAACCACATAGGTTGGCCAGTGACCTACGCCAGCATAGTGCTTGACGCGTTCGAGCATGAGATTTGCCATCTCGTCGACACTGTCAGCACGACCTGGAAAAAATTCATTTGATGGCAATATAAGTTGCGAATCACTGTAAAACAACCCGGCATCAAAATTGTCCAGCGCCCACGCATAGGCATCAAACAACCACTGTTCAGATGTTTCATCGAGTAAAGGGGATTTATCGAACAGACCGAAAAACAAAACCGTGCCTACCTGTTAAAAAAGTGACCGGGATCATACCACGTCGATCTGGTAATCAGGAGACACCCTCTTGTGCGACCTGTGCCGGTGCCCTGGACGGTTTGCTGAGAACAAACCAGGCACCGTAGAGCATGACAAGACCAACCAGTGCATGTGACCACCAACTCATCGGGCTGAACATGACCATGATAATAAAACTCAGGGCCATCATCGAAGTTGAACAGAGTTTGACCGGCAGCGGGATTACACGATGTTCCTGCCATTTTTGCAACGGGCCGCCAAACAACTTGTGGTTAAACAGCCAGTCATGGAAACGACGTGAACTTTTCGAAAACATCCACAATGCCAGCAGCATGAATGGCGTGGTTGGTACGACAGGTAATGCCACACCAATCACCCCCAGTGCGACAAATAACCAGCCAAGGCCACAATAGACTGTCTTCAATGCATTGCTCATATTAATTATATCGGCCCTTTCGTGAGGAACTTCAATATCCGTAATCTGGAATTATTGTACCGGAAAGGTACATTCAGCCGAACTTGACATTAACTGAAGGACAATACCCTAGTTTTAAAGAGGCTTTACAACGGTGCTTCGTCAATCCGACTGTAAATCGGCCATCCGTCACCCATACAACTGCATTCGTACTCATAACCGTTCCCGTTACATTGTACAGTTGATTATACGTCAGATAAGGACTGTAGTGCCGGGTAGGTGATACGACCGCCGCGAACATTCACCCCGGCAGCAAGAGCCGGCGTCGAATCACAGCCTTCATTAGCAAGACGCAGGACATAGGGAATCAGCGCAGCAGACAACGCCTGTGATGAGCTGCGTGGTACAGCACCCGGCATATTCGTTACCCCGTAATGAACTACTCCCTCCCAATTAAAGGTGGGTGATTCGTAGTCAGTCGGGCGTGTGGTCTCAATACATCCGCCCTGGTCTACAGAAATATCAATAATTACGCTACCGTCCTGCATGTTTTTCACGGTATCTGCATCAACCAGCATGGGTGCACGCTCACCCGTCACCAGTACAGCGCCGACGACAAGATCTGCCTGTAACACAGCATCCCTGATTACATCTGAAAATGAATATAGCGCGGTTACGTTACCACCAAGCGCACGCATACGTGCAAGCTTGTCACGGTTACGGTCAAACACTGTGACATTCGCACCCAGTGCCGCAGCAATGGTAGCGGCATTCCCGCCGGCAACCCCCGCACCGAGTATGACAACATTACCGCGTTCCACGGCTGGCAGGCCACCCAACAGGATACCCTTGCCACCTTGAGGACGGTGCAATAAATACGCGCCCGTTTGCACAGCTATACGACCGGCGATATCGCTCATCGGGGCAAGCAGCGGCAAGGCACCTGTCTGCTCTTCGACTGTTTCAAAGGCGATAGCAGTCAGACCTATGTCCTGTAACTTCGCCATCAACTCAAGGTTTGCGGCAAGATGAAGAAAAGAAAATACAGTATGTTCAGAAGTCAGGTAATCGAGATCAGATCCGTATGGCTCTTTGACCTTGACGATAAGTTCAGCTGCTTCAAAAAGGGTCTTGGCATCGCTTACCACCTGGACACCAGCCGCTTCGTAATCCGCATCGGAATAACCACTTGGCACCCCCGCACCGCTTTGCACAAATACTGTATGGCCGTGTCGGACGAGTTCAGCTGCCGCAGCCGGGATCAGGGCAACCCGCCCTTCCAGGATTTTTACTTCTTTGGGGATTCCGATCAGCATGGCCAGCCTTTGCACGTTTCACTATGTCACTTTATATTAAAAGTATCGCCTATATCCATGGCGCGTCAATCTAGCTGAATAGAATTATCCATGGCAAAAAAAAGACCGGCAAATGCCGGCCTTTATTACATACTGGAATCCAGCCCTAGTCATTACGACTGGTGGTCTCCAGCAGGTGATAACCAAATTGCGTCTGGATCGGACCATGGACAACATTCAGTTCATCATTGAATACGACTTTGTCAAACTCGGGTACCATCTGGCCCTGGCTGAACTCTCCAAGTTCACCGCCATTCTGTCCTGATGGGCACTTTGAATACTCCTTGGCAATATCAGCAAATGATTCACCACCGGCAATGCGGTTTTTGAGTTCTTCACATTCTGACTCTGACTCGACGAGGATATGTCTTGCGCTAGCAGTAGGCATGGTTTTTCTCCATTTGGTAATAGGTTTTCACAATACAAAAAAATAAACCCCGCGATTTCCCGCGGGGTTTATGTCAACCATCAAACTGTCGGGGATTTAGACCGTAACGTTTGATGCCTGTGGGCCCTTCGGACCATCTTCCACGTTGAAAGTGACCTGCTGGCCTTCAGCCAGTGTACGGAAACCTTCGCTGGCGATTGCAGAGAAGTGAACGAAAACGTCCTTGCTGCCATCGTCTGGTGAAATAAAGCCGAAGCCCTTGGATTCGTTAAACCACTTAACGGTTCCTGTTGCCATGATAATTACCTCATTCAAATATCAATAGTTATAAACAATACAAATCTTACAAGGTCATTAACAGGAGAAAACATAGGAAACTTCTGACAAGAACCAGTGATAGAATGTAGTCACTATATAGTGTAACCGGTTTTTAACCCAAAACACCATACTTTCTTCTATTTATGGGCACCAAATGGCGTATTCAAGTCCTATATGACACCTTTATGACAAAATAATGTCATTTTGGGCGATTATTGCAGGATATTTGTATCTCCTCATATTCACCTTTTCAGTAAAAACTCAGGTATACTCCGTATCCAGGCACAGGTGCACATCGGTCTGCACCTTTTATCAACGCGGTAATCCTTCCCGATTCACCTCGAAATACATTAAAGCTTCTGCCTAGACCGTCCACAGCAATATTGTTGAGTAGTAGGCCGATCTCTGGAGAACATCAAAGCATGTCATTTGAATCCCTCGGTCTACGGGCCGAATTACTTCGTGCTGTTTCCGAAAAAGGTTACAGCAATCCAACTCCCATCCAGCAACAGGCCATCCCGCCTGTGCTCGAAGGTCGTGACCTCATGGGTGGTGCACAAACTGGTACAGGAAAGACTGCCGGTTTTACACTGCCATTATTACAACGCCTGATGGAAACTGAAAAACCGCACAAGGGCCGTCGTCCTATACGTGCGCTCGTCCTGACACCAACCCGTGAGTTGGCCGCGCAGGTACATGAAAGCGTTCAGACGTATGGATGCCATTTACCGTTGAAGTCAGCAGTCGTATTTGGCGGTGTCAGTATCAACCCGCAAAAGCAGAAACTCATCAAGGGCGTCGATATTCTCGTCGCCACGCCCGGTCGCCTGCTTGATCACGTTGGTCAGCGTTCAGCTGACCTGTCAAACATTGATATCCTCGTGCTCGATGAGGCAGACAGGATGCTCGACATGGGCTTTATCCGTGATATCCGCAAGGTTCTTGCGCTGCTGCCGAAAAAGAAACAGACACTGCTGTTTTCGGCCACTTTTTCGGATGAAATCAAGACACTGGCAAATGATCTGCTAGATTCGCCAATACTGGTTGAGGTCGCAAGACGCAACACTGCATCGGAAACGGTCAAGCAGGTTGTACACCCGGTCGACAAGGCGCGTAAGCGCGAATTACTGTCCTTGTTAATCCGCTCGCACGAATGGCAACAGGTCCTTGTATTTACGCGTACCAAGCACGGCGCCAACCGCCTCGCTGAACAGCTCAACAAAGACGGTGTGACATCGGCAGCCATCCATGGCAACAAAAGCCAGGGTGCGCGCACCCGTGCGCTTGCTGATTTCAAGTCTGGCCAAATCCGGGTACTTGTCGCGACGGATATTGCCGCACGCGGACTCGACATTAACCAGCTGCCTCACGTCGTTAACTACGAATTACCCAATGTTGCCGAGGACTATGTACACCGTATCGGTCGTACCGGGCGTGCCGGTAATGAAGGTGAGGCCATGTCACTTGTCTGTGTCGATGAATTGAAGTTACTGAAAGACATTGAACGTCTCATCAAACGTGACATTCCAAAGGTTGAATTTGAAGGTTTTGAACCGGATCCAAGCATCAAGCCTGAACCCATTCAGAATGGACGGGGCCGACAGCAAAAAGGCTCGCGAAATGGCGGCCGAAACAAGTCGACATCTGCGCGTGGTAAAGCACGTTCCGGAAACAAGGCGAGCCCGGGTGGAAATAACCGTAATCGTAACGCGTCCGGTAACCGCGGTCGTAATAGCACACAAGGCGCACGTCCATAACTTGTTAACCAAATATGGGGCTGGGTAAATTACCCGGCCCCTTGTCGTTGAAACCTGTTACCCACCTAAATCAGTGGATTGAGCACATTATATATTGTTGTTCAAAATCACTTCTACCAATGAGAACCTCTTCCTGTCTGCATTCCATGTGCGCGCAGCAGCAATAACTGCATCGATGACACGGTAGGAGATACGGCCGGTACTATAAGTACACTCCAGCCATCCAGTTCAGCTCCAGTTCAGCTCCAGTTCAGCTCCAGTTCAGCTCCAGTTCAGCTCCAGTTCAGCTCCAGTTCAGCTCCAGTTCAGCTCCAGTTCAGCTCCAGTTCAGCTCCAGTTCAGCTCCAGTTCAGCTCCAGT
>Ga0316207_10000961_pt1 | contig 39501 bp, 32 predicted proteins | sample 6weekpyrite_MG_FD_204943 | JGI IMG/M metagenome (GOLD analysis project Ga0316207, IMG submission 204943) | Microbial mat bacterial communities from mineral coupon in-situ incubated in ocean water Damariscotta River, Maine, United States -... | ecosystem: Environmental > Aquatic > Marine >... | reverse complement strand
TCTTACTTATAAAAAGCCGTGTTTTCAGAGCGCAGGACATTATTTACGTTTTTCTCGAAGATATAAGCCATTGCCAACAGCACGAAATTGCAGTGCTACCTACGTTACCAACGAATGAAAAAGTGTGGAACAAGCAAAAACAACAAGAATAGTCGAAGTTAGTTAGCTTGTTGTTTTTGTTGCTTTTTGGAACAATTATTTGGTGGAGGCGGCGGGAATCGAACCCGCGTCCGCAAATTCTCTGCTATCAGCTCTACATGCTTATTCTGTCTTTAAATTTAACCGGCTGCTGCCCGACAGACAGGGATCACATACGGTGAGTCTGGTAAGTTTTAGCGGATCCGTCCCAGACGTACTTTTCTCGCGATCTTATGTTAGTGACCCCTGGGATCTGGGAGCATAAGCACTCACCAGGCAGAGGGCTTTAAAACTGGTTATTAAGCAGCTAAAGCGTAGTTGTCGTCGTTAAATAAGAATTAATATTAAAATACAAAATAAATAAACTTACATACTTGCGTATATCGTAATATGAATTTATAATATAATTTACCAATAATAAACTAATTTAATTATGCCTTCATACCAAGTTTTAAAATTGGATTCTCTTGATACCCAGATTGGCTCATGCAGTCCTGCATTTGCATTAATGAGAAATAATAGGTTTGATGTAGAAACTGTTCCTACATTGTTTCTTGCATACCAGTCACTAGAGAAAGGACTTGATGAAGATACAGTAGGTCAGGATGCGTCATTTCTAAGAATATTTTTTGAAACCATTGACCGCGCTGATGATGTAAAGCATTGGGACAAAATTACTAAACAACAAATGAGCGCATACCTTAATCAATATTTAGCTCAAGGGAATAGAGTTAGGCGAACAATTCAACAGCACGCTAAAACAATTCGAGCATTTTATAACTGGGCTTATGAATATGGATATATGAGCGAACCTCTTGGATTTAATATTACAGTTTATGGTGAGAATGCAACAACAGAAGATGTTGTGGTAGATGCTGCATTAAATAAATCGAATATTATCCAGACTTTGGATAACGAAGAGTTTGAGTTGCTTTTGTCAGGATTTAACAGCAGCGATGATTATTGTAATGAACGTGATGAATTAATGATGAGAGTTGGTAAAGAGTTGGGGTTAAGAACTTCAGAGGTAAGAGGGTTGAGAGTGAGTGAGCTTGAGATGCTTGCAAATGAATTTAAAAATAAAAAAGCAGTATGGTTACGAATTGATGGAAAGTATACAAAGTTGAGAAAATCAAGATTACTGCTTATTAAGATTGATTTATATAAGAGGATTACAAGATTTTTAAATGGAAAAAGAAAAAGAAAAAAACAGGATTTATTAAGCCGAGGAAAAAATGTAAGTGATGCATTGTTTATTACTAACAATGGAAATGCTGTGGCTAAAAGTGCTGCAACGAAAGCTTTTTATAAAGCTAGTAATAATGTTGGATTGCGAGATGGGTTATCCTTTCATGATTTAAGACATACATTTGCAACAGAATTAGCTGAGTGGCTTTTGTCAAAAGGTCTGGATATAAAAATACTTGTAGCAGATAGATTAGGACATGAAGATTATAAGATGTCATCTAAGTATATTCATAAAGTGTCTAAAATGATTGGATGGGACATGCAAAAGAATATTATTGAAGATGTAGAGCCGGATGCTTCAGTAGTAAATATGATTGAAGACCTGGGTGTTGCATATGGTTGATAAAATAAATTTGGCAGAACTATACAATAGCAATAATAAAGTCTCATTCTATCTGGAGGGAGTAATTGTTATTAATGGTGTTGATTCAAATTTAAAAGAATGCATGACAAGAATTGAGTTAGATGAAATCGATGTGGATAGCGTTCTGGTTAGAGCCATTAAAACAAGTATTGAGTCAGAGATATTTTTAAGGAAGTCGTCTGCAACACGGTACAATACTGCCGTGAGATTAAATGATTTTATTGGGTTTATAAGAAATCATAATAAAGAGAATAATAGTTGTATTGAGAATAAGTCGATAGCGTTTCTGGAGTGGCAAAACCAGTTAATTAGAGAAGGAAAAAGTTCTGCTACGATACGTGGAAATGTATCGATTATAAAATCACTGTTAGAAGCGGCGTGTTATTCAGGAAAGTTTAACGATGATGAAGTTTCATTTTTGATGAGTATCAATAGAAATATTATTAAATCCTTACCTAACGATTCGGAGGCTCGCGATTCATTACAAACATTTCTTCCAGAGGCAAATATAAGTGATTTAGAATTAGGTAAATCAGTGCCTGCCACAATCTGTTTAATGCTTAACGAGTTGTTAAGGCAAAGAGAAGTTATAAAAAAATCGAATGGTTACCATGATTTTATTTCAGATTTTTTAAATAAAAATATTGAATTTAAAAAAATATCAAAAACAGGGTTTTTGTTGAGAAATAAAAAAGGTGAAAAAGATAAAGTTTTATTATTAGTGCAAAAATTTAGCGCTAGATGGATTCAGTTGTTGCATGGTACAAATGATAAAGACGTTATAGATAGACTTAATTTAGGTGTGTATGGGAGTTCAAAAGAATGGAGTTTAAGTGAAAAAGTAAATGGTATTCAATTGATCCCAGTTAAAAATACAAAGGAAAGAAAAGATACCAGGAAAGTATCTGCACACTGCTCACCTTTAGAAATGTTGTGGCCTACGTTTTCTGAACTTGTCCTCGTAAGATGGTTATTTTCATATCTTAGAGTCTATCCAGCATATATAAACAAATTAAAATTTGAAGATATTATTTTTGTAATGAATGGTAAGACACCAAAACAGATGCAGGTTAAATATGATAAAAAAAGAAGTGGTACTGGAGGTACGTCTTTTGAATCATTGATATACAGGCGGGGACATATTGTTTGCGATACATTATGGAAATGGTATTGTTTTATGAAAGATGTACAAGAATACTTACCTATCAAAATGAAAGGGTTGCTGGTTCCTAGATTATGGCAGGATACATTTTTTACAAATAATCAATTTAGTTTGAAATCATCAAATACAAATACATCATGGATATCAGCATTGTCTATGGGATCAATAAGATACGGGAAAGGTTTATTAGAAAAAGAAGTCGAGTCGTTATTTTTAAGATATCTTGCGGAGTTTATTAATCAAAAAAGAGTCGGTAGGTTTAAAAAACGTCAAGGGGGGATTCCTATTACAGCATTTGGTAATACATTTAATTTATTAGATCAGCTGCAACGTATAGATAATGGAAAAAAACTAACTGATGAAAATAGTAGTCACCTAGGGCACACAGCTGAAGTTAGCAGAAGTGTATACTTATCAAGAAGTAATTCTGATGAGATTAAAAACAGAAGAAGAAATTTTTCATTAATAGTATCACGAGCATTCGAAGAAGATATGTTAGGCCCAGCGCAAATATTATTGGAATCAACAAAGTTTGTTGATTTAAAAGAAGCAAAAAAATTGTTAAATATTAGTAATGAAGACGAACTTAAGGACTCTTTAGAGGTTGAAGGTTTTATAAAAAAAACAGGGTTTTCAGAAAGAGTTGTTGTTAAAAGCCCAATAGTTGTTGCAATGATGATCTCAAGAATTGATGCTATTGAGAAAGCAGAAGACAGAATTATTGAAGCAAATCCAGGTGCATGGGCTACAAGATATATTCCAGAACTAGGTTGGATGAAAGGTGTTGTTGACTTAATGCCAAGAAAATTAATTAACGAAGCAATAAATATATTAAAAATGCATGACATTCCAGTTCCATACTTAACTTAAGAAAAAGATATGTATACCCTTGAAGAATCAATTACACCGTTATCATATGATGATGAAATATGCGAAGAATTAGGCTTGTCGTTTTCTGATAACGGAAATACATGGTATGTAACGGGTAATGATTATAAGCGGCAGGAGGTGAGGTTTTACTGGTCATTGTTTGAGAAGAAATTAAACAATGAACAGTTATTTAATTATACAAAAAAAATCGCAATATTATTATCAATGGAGAAAAAACATACATCACCAAGAGTAACTAAGAATCATTCGCTTTTGACTAATAGCGTTGGTTTTTCAAAAAGGTTTATATTGTACGCAAATAAATACAACAAAAAATCCTTTTCAGAATGGGGTGTGGATGATGTTAAAAATTACGTGTTATTTATTACACTAAATGACTTTAATACAGAGCAAGGATTTATTAAAAGATTAGGACCAAAGTGCTGGGGTTCTGTACTAAAAAATGTTGATCAACTAAATAGCCTTGCTGATTTATATGATAGTGGTCGAGTTGAAGATGGGGTTCAAGTTAAATTATCATTAAATGCGATTAAATCAGTCCTTAAACCTATTTTAAAAGATTATGGGATAGCATGGGGTGATTATGTTAAAGGTGGTACGTGGGGGGATATACCTTTTCACATAGCTAACCTATGGGTGGCGTGGTGTGTTCAGTTTATTAGAAGTGATGAGGTTCAGAAAGCAATAAGTATAAATGATTTGAAATATCATATTGCAGGCAAATACAATAAAGGAGAACTGGGTAATGTTAAGTACAGTTCTGTGAGAAATGTTATAAATAATGCTATATGCAATAAAGGTGTCACAAGAAAAGGCACATTATCTCATAAAGTGCGAGCTGTCATTGAAAATTCTAATTTCATCTATGATAAAAAATGGTACGAAACACTATTAAATAATAATAAAGATATACATTCACCTGAAAAAATAATCTTAAATAAAGCTATAGACTGTTCGCTAGTGATTCTTTTGTCATTATCGGCATTTAGAATTAGTGAGTCAAATTCGATAATGAGAGATTCATTTATCGAAACAAAAAGTGGTTATTTACTGGATAGCAGGATAGAAAAGACAGGCTTTGGTTTTGTTTCTTCGCGCGAGGTAGGCGGTCTTGTTGCAGAAGCAGTAAAAGTGATTATGAAAGCAGTTCCTACAACTGAAAATGAACAGCCGTTATTTTGCAGCGTTCAGCAAAGCCCAGCAAAAAAATGGAGATCTATATCTAAGGGTCGACTGGCATTAAAAGTTGATATTTGCTATCAGGAATTTCTAAAAGAAGTTTCTGATGACTTTAAAAAGGAAAAAGAAAAAGTAAGTCCACATCGACTAAGGCATTTTTTTGCAGAGTTTGCTATGAGAAAGTTTGATGGTGCAGTTCATGAGGAAATACGTTTACACTTCCGGTATGCCCCAAATAGCCAAATGTTTAAAGCGTACGTTTCAAACAAGCAAAATCAAAAGTGTTTAGATTATGCTGAAATAGATGTGATAAAGGATTTTGTTAAAAGAATAGGAATGGAAAAACATAATGGTTTCAGTGGTCCCGTAGCAAATAGTATACATAGAATGGTGTTAGATTCTCAAATTGTCGACCCATATGATTTGGAGGAAATGCTTGAACAAACTGCTGAAAATCAATTTCTCTCTTTGCATGGGCACGAGCATGGTTATTGTTTATTAAGAAATGATTTAATTAATAATGCAGAATGTAAAGATGAAAATAACAAACCAAACCCAGGTCTGGCAGGTCAGGATACATGTTTGTTTTGTGTGAATTATCTATTGAATGATGCACAGGTAGGCAACTTAGAAAGAATAGCAATCACACATCAAAGCGTAGTTGATTCAAAAATGTATGGCATAAAGGCTAAAGATCAGTCAAAAAGAATTGTGCAAAGAATTAAAGATCTATTAGAAAATCATTCTAAGGAAATTAAATGTGAGTAAGTTTAGTTTAAAAAGCTACAGTAAAAATATAGATATTTCAGATAATGAAGTGCCTTCATGGGTTGTAAATGGAAGTGATAAAACTAAAGAGCTTTATGGAATAGTAAATGCTGAAAAAGATAGGGTGCTTGATGAGATAAGAAAAAATCCAGAAATCTCAGTAAGAGAAAGTAAAATACAAAAAATAATATTGGCAGATAAAGCAAATATAACACCATCTGCCTTAGTGAAGTCAAAACAACCATTTCTTCATGAGTACATCGATGAAGTTAATAAAGAACTTTCTGATTATAAAGAAAAACAGCATAAAAAACATACTGGCGCAACATACCAACCTAAACGAAGTGAGTTACTTGAAGAAACAAAGGTTCTTAAAAATAGAATAAAGGAAATGCAAAGAGGGAAGATATCTACAATTGTTGCAGAATTAATTGATAGAGACTTTACTACGGATGTAAGTAAGTTACGTGTAATGTTAGACGAATGTAAAGATAGGATTGAAGAGAAAGATAAGATTATTTCAAACTTAAGAAAAGAATTGCGAAAAAATAATATCAAAATCTTTAAGTGATTATTGTTTTATATGATGTTTGATTATTATTTATGTGCGATTTTAGTATTCATTTCAAGCAAGAAGATGTCAGTGCCTGGATTGAGAAACAAAAAATTATCGTTAAAGAAAACAATATTGAAGGGCAGGAAACTTGAACGCAGTTGAAATAGAAGAAGCCATTACAAAATTAGCTGAGCAAGAATTTGACTCAGAGAGCTTTCCTTTTGCCTTTCTGGAAGCTTTTGGCAATAAGTCGACTACCATCAAAAAGCTAAAATCAGGTACCTCAAATAAGTCTGATGTAGAAGGTGCTGTTTTACAACGAAATAATATTCATATATGTGTTTGTGATAATGGTGAAGTTACAAAATCATTACAGGCGCTGAAAGATAGCCCTGCTAACAGTAAAGAAAAAGCCAAGTTCATACTTGCTACAGATGGTGAATGGTTTGAGGCTGAAGATTTACAATCTGGAGAAACCGTAGCATGTAATTATAAGGATTTCCCTAACCACTTTGGATTTTTCTTGTCGCTGGCAGGAATATCAACAGTCAAACAGATAAGAGATAGTTCGTTTGATATCCGCGCTACCAGTCGTTTAAACCGATTATATGTTGAGTTATTGAAAGATAATCCAGAATGGGGCAGCAGCGAACAACGGCATGAGCTAAACCACTTCATGGCGCGTTTGATATTCTGCTTCTTTGCGGAGGACACAGATATTTTTGATAGCACTGATCTTTTTACCGGTACTGTGGATCGAATGAGTGAGCGAGATTCCTCAAATACTCATGAAGTCATTGGTGAAATGTTCCGAGCTATGAACACCAAGTTTGATGAACGCGAGAAAGAAAACATACCTCGATGGGCCAATGCGTTTCCTTATGTAAATGGTGGACTTTTCTCTGGCAATTTAGATGTTCCTCGTTTTAATAAAATAGCTCGTGCTTATTTGATTCATATTGGTAATCTTGATTGGACACAAATTAATCCAGATATTTTTGGATCGATGATTCAGGCCGTGGCCGATGAAGAAGAACGTGGTGTTCTTGGAATGCACTACACAAGTGTGCCCAACATACTAAAAGTATTAAATCCTTTGTTCCTTGATGATTTGCGTGAAAAACTGGAAAGTGCAGAAAATAACGCACGTAAACTATTAAACCTGCGTAGCCGTATAGCAAAGATAAGAGTATTTGATCCTGCTTGTGGGTCAGGAAACTTTCTTGTCATCGCATATAAACAGATGCGTGAGATTGAAAATGTTATCAATGAACGTAGAGGTGAAGTTGGGCGTAAGAGTGACATCCCACTAACAAATTATCGTGGAATTGAGTTGCGTGATTTTTCAGCTGAAATAGCACGCTTAGCATTAATTATTGCCGAATATCAATGCGATGTTCTTTACCGTGGACAAAAGGAAGCGCTCGATGAATTTTTACCACTTGATACTGATAATTGGATTACCTCTGGAAATGCACTGGAACTTGATTGGTTAAGTATTTGTCCTCCGACAGGTACAGGAGTTAAGTATCTTGCCGATGATCTTTTTAACACACCTCTAGAACAACCAGAAATCGATTTTGAAAATGAAGGTGGAGAAACTTACATATGCGGTAACCCTCCTTATAAAGGTTCTTCAGAGCAAACAAAAGAAATGAAAAATGATCTGAAATGTTTGTTAGAAGGCAGAATTAAAAATTATAAATCTTTGGATTATGTAAGTGGCTGGTTTATAAAAGCTGCTGAATATGGCTTAGCGACACCAACAAAAAGCGCATTTGTAACGACCAACTCACTTTGCCAAGGCTCACATGTTCCAGCACTATGGCCAAATATATTTAAAAAAGGCTTTCAAATATTTTTTGCTCATACCTCTTTTAAATGGAAAAATCTTGCGACGAAAAATGCCGGCGTGACAGTAGTAATAGTTGGCATAACAAACACAGATAAGAACAGCTTTCGTTTATTTTCTGAAAATGATGATGGTAGTATTGCTGAAAAAAAATGCAGTTGCATAAGTGCATATTTGGTTCCAGACATTACCATCATTGTAGAGAAAAGTAATAAACCTCTATCTAATGAATTAGTAGAAATGGATTATGGTAGTAAAGCGGCAGATGGGAAAAATCTAAATTTTAGTACAACACAAGCGCGTAATATTTTGCAAGCAGATTCTAGAAGCGATAAATACATATTTCCATACATTAGTGCAGACGATGCAATTGCAGGAAAGAAACGATATTGCTTATGGATAGAAGAAAAAGATTTTAAAGAGGCTAATAGTATCCCATTAATTCATGAGCGTCTTGAAGCAGTTAGAGCTTTTAGATTAAAAAGCTCTAAACAAGCCACTAAAGCATTGGCTGAAAAACCGTATTTATTTTCGGAACCTAGATTTATAAAAGATAAAGCAATATTAGTGGTGCCTAGTGTTAGCTCTGAAAATCGTGAGTTTTTACCAATTTCATTGGTTCCTAAAAATACTGTTATAACAAACGCAGCTTTTGGGTTTTATGATGCTCCTCTATGGAATATGGCTTTAATTGCTTCTCGAGTTCATTTGATTTGGGTTGCGACAGTATGTGGTAAATTAGAAACACGATACCGATACTCAAATACTTTGGGATGGAATACCTTTCCGATTCCAGATTTAACAGAAAAAAACAAAGCAGATCTAACTCGTAGTGCTGAAGATATATTATTGGCTAGAGAATCATACTTTCCGGCAACTATTGCAGAGCTTTATGATCCAGAAAAGATGCCTGATGATTTGCGAAGAGCACATGAGAGAAATGATGAAGTACTAGAGCGTATATACATTGGTCGCCAATTTAAAAATGACACTGAGCGCTTAGAAAAACTGTTTGACCTTTACACGAAAATGACTGATAAAAATAAATCTAACAAAAAGGCATCCTGATTATGACGGAACATAAATCAATACCACACGTATCTGTAAATTATGCAGCTAATGGGAGCTCTAAAAAATCAAATGAGCTAGGTATGCGTGTAATGCAGGAGCGAGCCTATGAAAAACGCGGTGAGCAATATTTATTAATTAAGTCTCCACCTGCTTCTGGTAAAAGCCGTGCATTGATGTTTGTAGCATTGGATAAGCTACATAACCAAGGTGTTAAAAAAGCGATTATTGTTGTACCTGAAAAATCAATTGGGGCGAGTTTTCATGATGAGCCTTTGAGTAAACACGGGTTTTGGTCAGATTGGAGTGTGGTGCCGAAATGGAATCTTTGTGATGCGCCTGGTGAAGATGGCGGTAAGGTTAACTCTGTTAAAGCTTTTTTAGAAAGCGAAGATCAGGTGCTTGTGTGTACCCACGCAACCTTTCGTTTTGCCGTTGATCGGTTTGGTGTAGAGGTATTTGATGATTGCTTGATTGCCGTTGATGAATTCCACCATGTTAGTGCAGACCCAGATAATAAACTGGGTGCGCATTTGGTCCAGCTTATTTCACGAAATAAAGTGCATATAGTCGCTATGACAGGTTCATATTTTCGCGGTGATGCGATAGCTGTTCTTTCTCCAGAAGATGAATCAAACTTTCAAACTGTTACTTACACCTATTATGAGCAATTAAATGGTTATGAACACCTTAAGACATTAGATATAGGTTATTACTTTTATTCTGGCGCATATTCTGATGAGATATTGAGTGTGCTAGATCCTAATGAAAAAACGATAATTCATATTCCAAGTGTTAACTCACGTGAAAGTACCAAGGATAAGATAAAAGAAGTAGAACACATAATTGAAGAGTTGGGTGAATGGATTGGTACTGACCCAGATACAGGATTTCATTTAGTAAAAACCAAAGAAGGTCGTACTCTAAAAATTGCTGACCTTGTTGATGATGATGCAAAACGTGCGAAAGTATTAGAGTCTATAAAGAATCCCGAGACAAATAATAATCGAGATTATGTCGATATTATTATTGCTCTTGGTATGGCTAAAGAAGGATTTGACTGGATTTGGTGTGAGCACGCATTAACAGTTGGATATAGATCGAGTTTAACTGAAATTATCCAAATAATTGGTCGTGCCACACGTGATGCTAAAAATAAAGTGCGTGCCAGATTTACTAATCTTATTGCAGAACCTGATGCTTCAGAAGATGCTGTGATTGATGCTGTTAATGATACGTTAAAAGCAATCGCAGCAAGTTTACTTATGGAACAAGTTCTAGCACCTAAATTTAATTTTACACCTAAAAATAATCAGAGTGGTCCGATTGATGGTTATGACTATGGTGAAGAAGGTTATAAGCCTGGTGAGAGTAATGTTGGCTATGATGATTCAACTGGACAATTCCAAATTGAAATAAAAGGGCTTGTAGAACCTAAAAGTCCAGAAGCACAGAAAATATGCCAGGAAGATTTGAATGAAGTTATTACGGCATTTGTACAAGATAAGCCTTCTTTGGAAAAAGGATTATTTGATACCGAAACTGTTCCTGAAGAATTAACTCAGGTAAGGATGGGGAAAATTGTTAAAGACAAATATCCCGAACTTGATGAAGAGGATCAGGAAGCGGTTAGACAGCATGCAATCGCAGCACTTAACTTAACCCAGAAAGCAAAAGAAATTGTTAATAATGGGGACGATGAGATACAGGCAAGTAGTACCGCTTTGATTGATGGTGTGCGTAAGTTTGCGATGGATGTGAGAGATCTTGATATTGACTTGATAGATAGAATCAATCCATTTAGTGAAGCCTATGCAATCCTTGCCAAATCAATGAGTGAAGAAAGTTTGAAGCAAGTTGCAGCAGTGATAGCTTCAAAGCGTATAAATTTATCGGTTGAAGAGGCGCGTGAACTGGCTAAGCGTGCTTTGAAATTTAAACAAGAGCGTGGTCGATTACCTTTAATAACATCTCCAGATCCATGGGAAAAAAGAATGGCAGAGGGAGTAGCCTTCTTGCAACAAAAAACAATGGAGGAAAAGAATGGCTGAAATGTCAGATCATGAGCTGTTAGATGCGCTTGGCGTTGATACACAGGCTAAGAAGAAGGCGTCTCATACTCCACGTGAAGAACGAATTATTGCAGGTTTTGAAGAAATTCAACGGTTTGTTGATGAGTATGATCATCATCCTCAACATGGTGAAGATAAGGAAATCTTTGAGCGTTTATATGCAGTACGACTTGATCAGATTCGACGTCAAGATGAATGCCGAGCCTTGTTAGAAGAGCTCGATTATCAAGGTTTGCTTGGTAGTGAGGATTCAGAAGAAACGGAAACTTTCGAAGAGATCGACGATGTAGAACTTTTAGCTCAGTTAGGTGTTGATACAATAAAAGAGAATGATATTACTAAATTAAACCATGTTAAGTCTCAAGCGCAGAAAGAAAGAGAAAAGGCTGACGAGATTGGTATCAGGGAGCCATGCAAAGACTTCGAACAGTTCAAGCCTTTGTTTGAGGCTGTTCAAGAGGATTTGAATACGGGAAGAAGAAAAACTCTACCCTTTAATAAAGATGGAAGTATTGAAGAAGGTAACTTATTCATTCTAGCTGGACAAAAGGCGGTAGTAGCATCAGTCGGTGAGCAATTTATTGGTAAAGATGGACGAAAGGAATATCGATTAAGGGTTGTTTTCGATAATGGTGTAGAGAGTAATCAGCTCATGCGTTCATTACAAAAAAGATTATGGGAAGATGAAACAGGTAGACGCATTAGTGAAACAGATTATGGTCCATTATTTGAAGGGGTAAAAGAAAATGATGACCTTGAAAGTGGAACTATCTATGTACTACGTAGTATGTCTGAGAATCCAGTAATTAGTAAAAACCGAGATATTGTTCATAAGATTGGTGTAACTGGCGGAGAAGTTAAAAAGCGAGTTGCGAATGCTAAACTAGATCCTACGTTTTTAATGGCAGATGTTGAGATAGTCGCTACATATACGCTTTACAATATAAATAGAACTAAACTTGAAAAGCTTCTTCACAAGTTTTTTGATTCTGCAAGATTAGATATACAGATCAATGATCGGTTCGGTAACCCAGTTGTACCTAGAGAATGGTTCTTTGTTCCTGTGTTTATTATTGATGAGGTCGTAGAGAAAATTCAGGATGGAAGTATTAGTGAATATTATTATGATGTTGATTCAGCCTCATTAATTTTAAATGAGGAATAATCTATAATTTTCAGTTTAAAGAGTATTATGGTAGTAGCTACCATTATTAAGAATAAGTTTAACTTTATATGATATCAAGCTTGAAAGGTAAGGGGGATTGTTTTTAATGCAATTGTGAATTCAACTTTAAAATCATAGTTGATAACCTTTATGTAAAATAATTAATTACTTTGTTGGGCCGCTCACTATAAACTAATTGGTGAGATAGCCGTTAATTTCTCTTGCTCATACAATCCACTTTTTTTATTTAGTTTTCCCTCTATTACACAGTCTACGTATTGGTTTATAGGTAGCATATTTTTAAGCGCAGCGAGTTGCTGTTTCGAATAAGCAGTGCCCTTATCTTCTTCCATCAAGTAAGGCAAAACTGGTTGCTGAACACATCCTTGAAGTGTCTTTAATATCATGAACCCATGTGGATCAGTGTCTCCCCAGTGATATACAGGTATTTTAGGATCTAGTAACTGAGTAGCTTTTCGCAACAAGTGTTGTATTGATTTAGTTGGGAAACCAGCTGTATATAAAATAATTGCATTATCTTGAATTGTGCTTGTGTATTCATTAAAACTTGATTGGTTTTCAATAGTAATCAAGTAATCTGGGCTAGAAGTAATAGAGACTGTTTCAATACAGTCAACAGGAATACCTAAATATGGTTTAAAATCACAAGATATTTTTTTATTCTCAGAAATAAATTTAAGCGGCCCACGCAATAAAATAGGTTGATTAATTGGCACTAAATTAAGTTGTGATAGAATCTCATTAGCCTTTATACCTTCTAATCCGAGATGCCATCGATATAAATTTGCTAATGTTTTTTCAAGTTCTTTTGTGCGTTTAGAATCACCTAAATACCTAGCACCAAACTGACGATAATCCAGTGGGTGTGATTGATGAAAGCCTTCCTTAATAATTGTTATAGCTTTGATAAGATCTATTAGCTTGCTAGCTTCTTTAAGTTCAAGACCAAATGCTTTTTTTCCCTTTAACCAATTTTCCTCTATGACTTCAATAGCACTGGACAACCACGGTAACTCTACAGGCAGCTTAACAGAGGAAAGTGCAGTAGCAACAATATCTGGAAGAAATGGTTTGTTCAAGAAAACTGAAAGTTCTTTTGCGCTTATTAATCTAATACGTTCAAGCTGTTCGTTTTCATAGTGTTTTTGCCATTCGAGTTTTATGGCATTGCTTTTTTCAGCAAGTTTTAATGTCTCATGAAAGTCACTAAGCGTAGATGCATTTTCAAATGGATAGTCTGAAATTTTTTTTACTGGCCATAGCACATCCCTGGAGCGTTCTTTTTTAATAGCTCCAAGATCAAGTAGTTTAAGCAATACAGTATGGGCAAGATCAGGCAACTGTTACCTCTCTATCAGTATCTATACTGTTTAATTGTGATAATAAAGCTCTTGCCTCAGGTTTTATATAATCAATACTAACCTCAGCAGCATCACCTTCTCTCATGAAGTACAGTACTGTATCAACGATCTGACGAAGTTTTGGTTCAGCATCATCTGGAGCAGCAATAAATAACTGTAAGCCTATAGATTTAAGGTAATGGGCAGCTTGTACTGTATTTGTGTGATCCATTTTTTCAAATGCTTCATCGGCTAGATATAACGACAACCCTCCATCAACTTGATCATTAGCTTTTCTTTCAAGCCGATAGGCACTAGCTAGTGCAGCACCCATAGCTACATAATACGGAGTCTTATGTTCACCACCAGATGCATTCCCCATTCGCTTTGATAATAATTCAGTAATATCATCTTCAGGGTGCTGGATTTCAATATCGTATTTAAAGTAATTACGGTAATCAGCTAATGTCTCGCCTTGCTCTTCATCAAGCAATTGATGGATGTAATCGTTGAGGTGTGCATCCTGATCAAACAGTGAATTTACATCAGCAGCTGTATATTCAGTAACAGATTCCACGTAGGTTAAGAAATTACTGTATTCTGTTAGCTTGTCATAGCGGAACTGATAAATCTGATTTGCTGAAAATGGACGCATTTTTAGCTCTTTATTAAGTTCTCTAAATTGGTCACGCATTTTGTTGATATGTGATTTTAATCGGATTGCTAGATCTTGCCTTACAACACGAATAACCTGTTCCATTGCCTGAATCACTTCTTGTTGGTATTCCTGTAAGCCAATATCTTCTAATTCATGAATATACGTTTCAATTTGAACACGGAAACCAGCAGTCGATAATGCATCTGAAAATGAAGTCTCTGTACGATATTCTGACTTATAAACTGCAAGTTTTGACTTTGCATCGGCTTCTTCATTCTGCTGAGTTGTCCTTGCCTCATCAATACGTTTACGTACCTTTTCTTTCAATTCCCCCAGTTCATTATTCACGACTTCGCTTAGCTCGTTCTCTAACTTATCCAATAACTCTTGCGATTTCTCATACGTAAAATCAGGATCACTAGCATATTCTTTACGGCGTTCAGCAATAAGAGGAATGTCCTTCTGTTTTTCATGAATGTCTTCAATAGAACGGTGAATACTTCCTTCTGACTCAGAAAAAAGTTTCACCATGTCTGATACAGCTTTATTATTAATTTTTTGCTGTTCTCGTAATTTTTCCTGCTCCGCTTTTAATGTATCAAGATGTTTTGTATCTATTGCCTCAATCTGCTTTAACAGTTGATCAATTTTTCGCTTACTCTCAATTTTATCTGCCAAAACATCCATAATTACAGGTGCTTCTTCGATATGGTGAGTAAGCTTATTAAATACATCTATACATTTAGAGTATTGATCAAGACGTTTCTTTAAACTAAGTAATTTCTCAACCAAAGCATCGCGCTGTTCTTCAAGGTGAATAATTTTTTGCTCTTTCGCACCAGCACCCATGATCGGTAAATCAGGTAAGCGTAAACGTTTAACTCCTGCCTGATTAATAAACATCCCGTCCTTGGTTAAGGCTCGATGTTTTTTCATGAAGTTGCCTGTTTTATCTGTTAATTCAATATTCAATAATAAACGTTGCAGGTATTTCACCGCCAAGCTATCCTCACCATCTATTAGTTCAGCCGCCGTATTCGATTTAATATCATCATTCCAATTTTGTACCCGTTCTGTATTAACCACAGTGGCATCAAAAACTTGTTTTTTTAGCCCTCGGTAAATATCAATAGCTTGTTTAGCCTGATGAGGTGCTACAATTAAAGCTTCAGTATTCCCTTTTAAGTATGCTTCAATGACAGGCTGCCAGGAAGAATCTGAAATTTCAGCTAGTTCACATACAGGAACTGCTTTAATATTATGTTTATTCAAAGCTGCAATTAATACTTGTGTATTTTGTTTTAGGTCTGCCTGTCCAGATTTAAGCCGCTCAAGCCGAAGATGTATTTCATTTCCTTTTTCACCAATTATTTTTTCATTAAATGCTTCTTCAGTGCGCTGTTCATCGATACCTCTAATATCCTCAGAAAAATGATCACGACAATTCTTTATCACATCATCAATTTCTTTAACTTCTAAAGGCCAGTTTGACTCATCACACTTTAAGCTATCTTCTAATAAATGAAGTCGACTTGTAGATTTATCTGATAGGATATTTTTATAACGAAGAACTTCACTCGACAGGGATAAATATCCCTTTACTCGACTTAAATTGTCATCGCATCGCTGAATTTCAGTTTGATGTACTGTTATGCGATCAGCTAGTGATTGCCGTTTAGTTTCTGATTCATCTTGGTTTATGGTACTTGTGATCTGCTCTAGATTATTTTGTATATCATCCCTCTCTTTTTCAAGACTACGTAAACTGATCTGGTTTTTTCGTCGCTGATGCCAATTGGATTCAATACTTTCACGCCATTGATCAATTTGTTCCTCCGTAGCATTCATTGCCATCTCTTCCATACACCAAGAATAACCAGCCCGACGTTGACCACTCAAGTAAGCTTTATGGAAGTGATTTTGAATTTCTTTTAAATCACTAATCTGTTTATTAATACGAATCACTGCATCTTTCTTATTCTGATACGACGCAATACTCTGTCGCATCTGTTCTAGATTTAACGGATGCGACTCAAGAATGGAGTACTTTACAAATTCAGATACTGAACCTTCTAGCCCACTTAAGTTGATAGATTGTTTAAACGAGCGTCTATATTTATTCAGGCTAGGTGGTCGTTGTGGTGAACCTAGTGTGCGTAACATTTGTTCGACAAATTTTTTGGGTTCTTTTCCGAAAATATGACAACCTGTTTCTTTGTTCTTTACGTGGTTACGTAAAAATACGCGTAGTTGCTCATAAGGTTTTACAATTTCTCCCTGCTCAGTTGTCTCAATAAAATCCGATAACTCTAACCCCGAACCTTTAACTATAAAATATCCTTCAATTGATTCATCTGGATCACTACGACGTGCAGACAATGCAGCACCTATGGATATTTCCTCATCAGTCTCGTCATCATGAAACACCAAAACTATTCGGCATAATGCATGTTCACGTGGCTGATAACTAGCACTCTTACTTACCGCTGACTCATCTTTAATTAATCCAAGAATATAACCACGGACGTCACGGCTTTTTTTCTTGTCGGAAGCTTTAGCATTGGGATGCCAATCTGATTTATTACCACCTAGCAGAACAAGCTGTAATGCATCTATAAAGCTAGATTTACCTGAACCATTTTTACCTATTAATGCAACATCTCCAATTATGTCCCATTGTTTAGCATCAAACAGATACCAGTTAATCATGATGATACGAGATAAACGTTTCATACAGATACTTCCTCACTATCATCATTTGAATTTAATGAAATATTATCAACTTTTAAATACAATTTAATTCGTTCAACTGCTTCACCTGATAACACTGCTGTAATTGTAGGCAGAATACGAACACGGCGAAACTCGGGACGGTCATCATCATTTCCAATTTCAATGATGCCAAAATGTTGTAATGGAAGAAAAATCTTCTCTAGTTCATAAATTTTATCGGGCATTGGCTTGTCAGTTAACTGTGTATAACGCATTTCCAGCTCATCCAAAGCAATGTCTACACTTCCATCATCATTACCTTTAAAAGCAACAATTTCCTCATCATAAATTGCACGTAGCACCAATAAGTAAATCGTATCTTCAACCTTTAATCTATGTACATAATCTTGTGGAACAATACCCACGTATCGTTGATGTTCATTAATAATTAAATGATAGTTAGCAGCATCCATTAATTGACCGAAATATTTCTGGAAGCGCACAATTAAATCATATTGGGCACGATGCCTTGGTTTAGCATGATGAAGAAATTGGCGGTTCATTAAAGCATAGGTTGCATGCTTTACATCTTCCTCATTAATATCTTCGTTTCGTTTTAATAGTGTGTTTAGGTCATTTAGCATCTTTAGTCTACTCGTGTAACAATTACTTTCTGAGATGAAATATATGCATTATCTGCCCAATCATTGGTTGGAGTTAATCGATAATGGGATAATGCCTTTCTATAAGTTTGTTTATTCCACTTGGGAAATTGTGCTAGGCGCTGGATGTGCAACAAACAAAAATAATCACGAACACTCTGAATAACGAAATCCTGAGTCTCTAAGGTACGGTGTTGTTTCAGTTGAGCATCAAGAAATGAAAGTAATGCCTCATCGTTAACCTGAACGGCCTCTCTTGCAACACGTTCTCGTGCCAGCTTTTCTTTAACTTCTTCAGAAATTTGGCGATTAACTACAAACGTTGGAGGTGGTGGAAGTCGTTTCTGACGCGGCGTCTGAAATCTCGCTTCGCCAATCACTTCACTATAATTAAGAGGCATTCGTACCTCGTAATCAGGATCTTTCTTTTCATGCCGTACTAACACATCAATGATAGAACGCAGCTCTTTACCTATCGATAAAGGTGATCGAGTATGATATTCGATTACTGTATCAACACGTCGTGAATAGCGTAATTGCATGGCATCAATAGCATCAAGCTGATGTTCAATGCCACTAAATACACGCTCAAGTGCTGACAAGTCTTGTTCAAAATAATATTCTGCCTTATCAACCTCGTCAGGGAATAACTCTTTGTAACCTGCTATTAACACACTTCGTTTTTCATCATTGTAGCGAAGTGAATTAACTGTAGATAACAGTTCATCACGGATGGATAAAGGATTATCTCTTGTCTTTACATTAGCGTAATCTTTAATAAAAATTTTACGTAGAAACTTTTCAAAAAAGGATTGAACAATTTCTCTGGCAGGCACATTACCTTTAATATTTTCATATAAATCAAAAATGGCCCCACGAATACTATTAAGGTGTCGAGAGAATCGCTTTGCATCTTTCACCATTTCAATGAAACGTCCAGCTTCACCCTCAGGTTCTTCATAAATATCCCGTACAAGAGCCCGCATATTTTTCAAACCACCACCGACCATCAAAGAACGTTCTTCAGAAATGTGGATCAACTCTGACAGCACCTGGCTTACGCGTGGAGGCATACTTACAAAAAAGTTATAAGCAACTGCTTTTTCATTAAACCAGCCAGCATCACGTAATTTGTAATACACAAGATTCGACTGAGAACGAATATCTCCTGCTTCTTCCTCAGTTTTTTCTATCCAAAGGTGGCCATATTGAGACACAGTCTGCTCAATATTATCGATAACAAATTCACGTGCGTGACCGTATTCACTTTCTTCGATCTCTTCATCAAATATGGCCGTATAGAGACGTGACAACACCATCCAGTGTAATCGGCAATTTTTTGAAGCCAAAGGTCTAAACAGCTTTTCTGGCAGAAGATTAAAGAGGTCTTTTTCCATATTAATTTTATTATTTGTTAGTGCTTTCCCTATCTAGTAAATATATGTATAATTATTATACATGTTAAATAATCATACACAAGAGGAAGTTCATGAATTGGTACCAGAAAGCCAGACTACAGGCAGTAGAAACACTGGCAAATTGGACAGGTAGGGTAAATACCACGGATATAATCCGCTTATTTGGCGTCTCTCGTGTTATCGCACAAGGGGATATCCATAGCTATCTAAAACTAGCTCCTGGGAACCTTAGTTATAACAGACAAGAAAAAGCCTACTTACCCAGCTCTCAATTCAGTCCAATACTAAGTGGGGGGCAACTCAATGATTATCTTACTTTAGAATCGAGTGAAAATGGATATATTAGTACAAGTGATTTGGTCACTTTGCAGCCACCAGCGCTAGATATCAGCCCATCGATACTTCGTCCCATCTTCAGTGCTATCAAGCAAAAGTTAGGAGTTAGCGTTAAATATCGATCATTAAATCATCCAAATGGAGAGAAACGGAGACTCTTTCCCCACTCACTTGTGAATACTGGTTTCCGCTGGCACATTCGCGCTTATTGTGAAAATCGTCAGGATTTTCGAGATTTCAACCTATCAAGAATGTGCTCTGTTGAATCAATTGAACAAGCGCGACCAGAAACTGCATATAAAGAAAATGATGCCTCTTGGCAAAATAATGTTAATGTAATTTTACAACCGAATCCTTTACTAAATGAAGCTGAACAAAATTTGATAGAAAGTGAATTTAAAATGACGAACAAACAACTGGAAATTCACATATCAGAGTCATTGTTGCCATATTACTTACAAATGTTTCAGGTGCCTACAGATGAAACCGATGACAATCCACGTCAATATCGTCTTGTTGTTAAAAACCTTTACGATATTAAAAAATATTTGTTTTCAAGTTAAGATTATTTTTAAACAACATAATAATGAGAGATGCAATGACAACATAGGAAGTTGCACAATAAAATAATATTTATAGTGTTTTAATTAAGTTTAATAAAAAAGGGATAGTTACGATGGAAAAACTCCATATTGAATTCGAAAATTGCTACGGCATACGTAAACTTTCTTGCATTTTTGATTTCACCGAAAAGCCTACTTACGCAATATATTCACCAAATGGAACCATGAAAACATCTTTTGCAAAAGCCTTCATGGATTTAAGTGAAAACCAAGAATCAAAAGATCTGATTTTTACTGACAGGGATACTGTAAGAAAAATAACTGACAACGCTGATAATGATCTGTCGCCTGAACAGATTTTTGTTGTTGAGCCATATAATCAAACATATAAATCAAACAAATTATCCACTCTCCTTGTCAATAAGGAACTAAAAGAAAAATACGATTTAATACATGCAAATATTGACGAGAAAAAAGATGTTCTTTTCAAAGAACTTAAACCACTAACCGGTATAAAAAAGAATATCGAAGAAATATTATCAGAAGCGTTTACCCATAGTCCAAAAGAATTTTATAGGACATTATTAAGAGTTAAAGCTGAAGTTTTAGATAGCAGTGATCCGGAATATTCAGATATTGTATATAATAAAATATATATCGATAAAGTAATTTCTTTTCTTAACACTAAAGATTTCAAGGAAAAATTAGAACAATACATTGAAAAATATGATGAGCTTATTGATTCATCAACATATTTTAAAAAAGGTATTTTTAATCACAATAACGCATCTGTAATTGCGAAGAATCTTAAAGATAATGGTTTTTTCAAAGCAAAACATTCTGTATATCTAAATTCAGAAGGAGAAAAAAAGGAAATTACCACACAAGACGAATTAGAAGAAGTTATTGAGCAAGAGAAAGTAAGTATCTTAAATAATCCAGAATTAGCAAGTGCGTTTAATGAGCTAGACACCAAACTTAAAGCAAATAAAGAACTTAGGGACTTTCGAGATTATCTTTTAGAAAATAAAAAGCTACTGCCAGAACTCCCTAACTTAGAACTATTTAAGCAAAAATTGTGGGTTTCATATTTAAAAACTACAAAAGAAGCGTATGTCGCACTTGAGAAAGAATATACAGATGGGAAAGATGAAATAGAAAGCATTATCCAGGAAGCCAAGAAAGAAGAGACCGACTGGAGACATGTTATTGAAATTTTCAACAATAGGTTTTCTGTTCCTTTTAGTCTTTTAGTCGAAAATCAGGAAGATGTGATACTCAAAAGCGACGCCCCAAATATTAAGTTTAGTTTCAATGAAGCAAATAATACTAAGTCGGTTGCTGAGCATGAGTTAGTAAGCATACTCAGCAACGGAGAAAAACGTGCCTTATATATACTTAATATAATATTTGAAGTTGAAGCCAGAAAAAAGAATGGTCAGGAAACTTTGTTTATTATTGATGATATTGCTGATTCTTTCGACTACAAAAATAAGTATGCAATTATTGAATACCTAAAAGACATATCATTATATGATGGATTTTATCAGATATTACTAAGTCATAATTTTGATTTTTTCAGAACTGTTTGCAGTCGATTAGATATGCTTAGAAAGCATAAACTTCATACAATTAAAACAGAAGACCAGATTCTCTTAATAGAAGAAAAATATCAAAACAACCCGTTTAACCATTGGAGAGATAATCTCTCTAATGGAGGTGCAATGTTAATCGCATCAATACCTTTTGTTCGAAATATCGCAGAATATATTGGCGATGATGAAAATTATAACAAGCTCACATCGTTGTTGCATATAAAAGAAGATACTCACACTATTTCAATTGCAGATTTAGAATCGATACATAAAGCTATTTTAGCTAATCAAGGAGACTTTAATATTCAAGATAAAGATAAAACTGTACTTAATTATATTTTTGAAGAAGCTGATACTATCTCACAAACAAATGAGGAAACACCTGATTTAGAAGGGAAAATAGTACTGGCAATTGCAATACGATTAATAGCAGAAGAGCATATGATATCGAATATAAATGACTCCGACTTTGTGGCATCTATCACGAAAACACAGACATTTAAACTTTATGAAAAATATTTAGAAATGTATCCAGGCAATACAGTTGAGATCAAAATACTTGACCAAGTTAATCTTATGACTCCTGAGAACATTCATATAAATTCTTTCATGTATGAACCCATTTTAGATATGTCTAATCACGCATTAATTAGCCTTTATAACAACGTAAAATCTACTCTTAGCACTCACTAAATAGTATGCCAGCCAAATATATCCTTGTTCACTTTATAAATGGTGAAATATATACACAGGTTTCTATTAAGAAGTTAAAGGAAATTCATACTGCTACACGTCCAGCAAGATTATAGGCGCAAGTGCAAATATAAAATTGATTGTACTCCGGTATTCTTATGCCGGAGGTTTTGGTTCAGCTTTTCCCTTTAACCCATCATCAACAAGCTGCGCGAGAAATTCTGTAAACGGTACGATATTTTGGTTAACACTTGCTTCTTCCAATGCCGCCATATACTCATCGCGTTTTTCTACTGGCACAACCGTCCATGGATAGCCACAACTTGCTAACATCACATTCATTAAAAATCGTCCCATACGACCATTGCCATCAATGTAGGGATGGATATAAACAAAAATAAAATGTCCGAGTACTATACGAACAGAAGCTTCGGTTTCTTCACGTAGTAAATCAAAAAGTGCTGGCATGGCATCACGGACTGCTTCACGACTTGGTGGTACATGCTTTGAACGACGAATATAAACGGGGGCATTTCGGTAACCCGCAAGATCGGCCGGACGTAAAAGACCTGCCGTCACACCAGGCGCAAACATTTCCCGATACCAAATTCGATGTGCTTCATCTGCAATAGTGCCTGCAACATTACCTTGTAATACCTGTTCAACACTGTCATGAACTTTTTGATAGGCTTGCCAGTAGCCTCGTGCAGCAAGTGCATTTTTGTGTTCTCGATCTTCTGGATTATCATCAGGATTCCAGTTACCACTACGTACTCGTTCAATTAATTCTCGACTTACACGGTAACCTTCAATTGATAAGGAATGATAAGCATCCGTCGTGTAAATATCCTCGACATGTTTCAGATACGCCTTAGTATCTTTTGGGATACCTGGGGCAACAGGGAAGCGTTCAATAATTTCACTACGCATGGCCTGCCACATTAAACGAATACGGTTAACGTAAGGGGACTGCTCCCGTGCAGCAAGTGCCGTGGGGATTTGAGTCTCAAAAGGATCATTTTCACGGACTTCATAATCTGCTGAGCGCATTGTTTCGATAATCTCATCAGCGATGCGATCACGACCAATATTTCTAAAGGCACCCGCTAATCGTCCGGCAATGGTACTGTGTCCACCTTCTAGTAATTGATTTAACACTTCAGATGCATCACCTATGATTGATAGTGCTGCACGCATATCGGTGGGATATTGTTTGAAAAATCCTGGCGCACAAGCAATTAACGCGGCTGGTAGCGCGAAGAGATGCAGTCCATCTTTTACAACGATATCCTTACTCTCTGGTAGTGCAGAGCGAACATCAAGCAGCGACGTACCATGGGGTAAAGCAGTGATATTATTGCTTGCTTTAGTAGCACGCACTAAAAGTTGTTTGGGTACCGTCCAGTTCTCAGCATGCAGCAAGAGGGATTGTTCCGGCGAAAGGCACCAATCTTTGACTTTACGGTGCTCAAGATAAGCAGCACAAAATGGCCAAAATGCAGCATACCACGCTGTACTTTCTCCAGCAGTTTCGTCAGGGCGAGCGGGGATATACCAGCCTTTCATAACCTCTTGCAGGAAACCATTCTTGCACAGGCGCTCACGGTGGGTACGTGTTAGATCGGCAGAACGAATGGCAACCATGCCTTTTTCTTGAAGCTTGTGCAGCATTTCAAGGGATTCTGCGAGTTTTTCTGATGGCTTCGCCATGACCAATTATCCTATATTTCGCTTTTTGTGTCGTATTAATATTCGCCTATTGTGTTGTAACATTATTCGCTTAATATGTCGAGCTAATATTCGCTTATTCTGCAAGTAAAATCCTATTATTCGATATTAAAGAAGCTGAAAAGAGAGGTTTCTTTAAGGATTGCTTGACAGCACCACCATTTATGACGATACTTAAAGTTATATCGTACTTATAAACATGGAGCGATAGTTTTATGGCAACGAAAACTCAAATTGAATGGACTGAACAGACATGGAATCCTACAACAGGTTGCGCAAAAGTATCACCTGGTTGTAAGCATTGTTACGCTGAAACAATGGCTGCAAGACTTAAGGCTATGGGTGCTAATGGTTATGACAATGGTTTTGAATTGTCGTTAATGAGCGACAGGTTAGGACAACCTCTCCGAAGAAAAAAGCCAACAATATACTTTGTAAATTCGATGTCTGATTTGTTTCATGAAGATATTCCTAACAGTTATTTAGATAAAGTTTTTGAAATTATAAAACAAACACCTCAACACACTTATCAAATTTTAACAAAAAGATCCGAAAGAATGAGAGAGTATTTCATTGAGAATGAAGTACCACCTAATGTATGGCTAGGTGTATCTGTAGAAGATAAAAAATATGGTATTCCACGTATTGATGATTTAAGAAATATAGATGCCACGGTACGGTTTTTGTCTGTCGAACCGCTACTTGAAGATCTTGGAAGTTTTAAATTAAAAAATATTCATTGGGTTATTGTTGGTGGTGAGTCAGGGCCTAAAGCTAGACCAATGCAAGAAAGTTGGGTAGATAACATTTACCGTATATGCAAAAAGTCAAATGTTGCATTCTTCTTTAAGCAATGGGGTGGATGGGGTGCTGATGGTAAGAAACGTGCAAAAAAAGAAAATGGTAGAAAATTTAATGGGAAAGTATGGGATGAGATGCCACCAGTTGTCTCGAATATGCAGTAATTATAAATAAAATCAGCAGGGAAAGTTTTGGCTAAAAAAGAATATGGTTGGCAGTTAGGAGAAAAACCACCTTCAATTGATTTGCATAGCATAACGAAGCATCGTGTCTATGAGGAATATTTGTGTCACTATATTCAGGTTCTCAATAGTAATCCCCTAATACCTCAGTTTACTCTAAATGTGATCGATGGATTTTCTGGTGGTGGTGAATATATCCATCCTAAAACTGGAGAATTATATGAAGGCTCTCCAATTCGGCTGATTAAAGCATGTGAAGATGCTGAAGCTGCAATAAATTTTCAAAGAGAACAGAAAGGTATTAATCAATTAAAATTCAAGTTGTTTCGGAAATTTTATTTTATTGAAAAAAAGAAGTCTAATTTTATCTATTTAGAAGATTGTTTAAATAAATATGAATTTATCAATCAATATGGTGAAAACATAATACGGATAAATTCTACTTTTACCGATTCAATTAATAATGTTATCGCTGATGTTGAACGACAAAATAATAGCCACCGCTGTATTTTTATATTGGATCAATATGGATATAGCGAAGTTCCATTTACAAATATCAAACAAATTTTCACTCGATTACCTAATGCCGAAATCATTTTAACTTTTGCCACTGATTGGTTGATTAACTATATGTCTAATGAGCCTAGGTTTTTAAAAGGATTAAAAAAATCTGGGCTAGATAAAGAATTAAATATTGATGATCTTCTTGAACATAAATTAGAAACTAAGGAATGGAGAGGTTTTGTACAGCATGAATTACATAGAGCAATACTGAATTTAAGTGGCGCAAAACATTATACCCCGTTTTTTATTGTTTCTGCTGAAAGCAATCGTTCTTTTTGGTTGGTGCATCTTTCTAATCATCCGCGTGCGCGTGATGTTATGACGCAATTACACTGGAGTTTAAAAAATCATTTCTCACATTACGGTGGACATGGTTTTAAAATGTTTGGATATGATTCACGTAATGATGATGCAATATCAGGTATTGACGATCTGTTTTCAAATACAGAGTTTTCTTTTGATGAGATAGCTAATAAACAAACATTACAAAGCCTTGTTAATGAAATGCCAGAATTAATTCATGATTCCGTGGATGGTATTTCGTTTGGAGAATTTTATAAAAATGTTTCTAATTCTACACCTGCAACGAGTGAGCATATTAGGGAATGCGCAGAAATATTAATAGAGGGAAAAGAATTAGAAATAAAAAGTGTAGATGGGAAGCAACGACGTTCTGCTAAAACTATAAAAGACACTGATATCGTGACCTTGCCAAAACAAGGTCGACTAATTTCAACAGATGGGAAAAGTTTGCTTGAGTTAAATAAGATGAAAAAGGAAAAGAAAAAGTGAGTTATCCAGGTGGAAAGAGTCTGAGTGGAGTTTATCAACTTATTATTAATCAAATTCCATCACATAGGGTTTTTATTGAAACTCATTTGGGCGGTGGTGCTATCATGAAGAATAAAAAGCCAGCAGAGATTAATATTGGAATAGATATTGATCCTTCAGTTATCAATACATGGATTAAACAAAATTCAACATCGGTTGTTCTAAGTGATGCTACTGAATATTTGCGTCAATATGAATTTATGGGCAATGAATTTATTTATGTTGATCCCCCTTATTTAAGGTCGACAAGACTAACTAAACGTAAAATATACAATTATGAATATGATGAAACTCAGCACATTGAGCTTCTAGACTTATTACTTAGTCTAAAGTGTAAAGTAATGATCTCAGGTTATTTTTCAGAACTTTACAATCAAAAATTAAAAAAATGGCGAAGAATTGAATATAAATCAAGAAATCGTACAGGTGATTTTACTATTGAATATTTGTGGATGAATTACCCAGAAGTCGATGAGTTACATGATTATCAATACCTAGGTAGCACATATAGAGAACGAGAGAGGATAAAAAAGAGAAATTCTCGGTGGGTTGAGAAGATTCGAGAATTACCTCCCTTAGAAAAACGTGCATTGTTAGAATGTCTTAATACTATTTAATAAAACATGTATATTCGGTTATTACATAAAAAATAGTTATAATAAATATGATGCTTATTTATACCAATAATTTATTTCAGTTATCTTAATATAGGATTAGTAAATATGTTTTATTATAAAACATTAGCAATTTTCTTAGTAGTAGTTGGAATTACTCTAGTTATGCGCACGGATATACTTACTCCTGATTCAACAGTGCTATCAGAGTTAGAGTATGTGAAAAATGAAATTCATAAATTAGAAAATAAAATAAATACATTAGAAGCAAATACAAAAAATGAAGATGGTAATTCACTTATTGAAAAGACAATGCATGCTGAAGTACTTGAGGTTATTCGAGCTGAACGGAATATTTATGGTAAAATACAAGAAAATGAACGGTATATAAGGAATTTTTTGATATCAGTTTTAGGTGTTATTATTGCCATTATCGGTTTATTTAGTCTTTTAGGGATTAAATATTTCATTAACAAAGTAGCAGATAAAGCTGAAAATGATCTAGCAGATAGGATGGAAACTAAATCTGCATGGATTCAGTCAGCTTTGTTTACACATATAGGTTATTTTCAATATAAAGAATTTTGTGATAAGGAATCTGGAACTAGTGATAATGCGCTTTTAATTAATTCAGCAATTAAATCGACAGAGTATGCATATGATGCATTCAAAGGATTACCTGATGATGGGTACCTAGGCGTTAAAGGTCAAATTATGAGTAACCTCGCTTATTATTTGGCTATTCGTAACCACTCAGAAGATAGTCGAGAAGCTATTTTTCTTGCTGATAAAGCTCATGCTATAGCAAAAACTAAAGAATTCAAGGATTGGTATAATTGGGAAGAAACGTACGCTTTTGTTCTTTATACATATGGCCTAGAACACCAGAAAAAGTACGCTTTTAAGCTTATAGAAAGGCTTATTGATGATCCAGAAATTGAGGATGAGCTATGGAAAGATAATACTAGAGAAGAATGGGATGCACGTAGTACTAAATAAGGAAGAAATATAAAGCTAGACTTTCCCCCTCAAAAATCGTAAAAACTACCGGATAGGTCCGGTATCACCTGGTTTCATAATATTTGTCATAATCGTTACCTCCTAATCAACAACATTATTGTAGCACTTTTTACTCTATTTGCTATCCATAATTATTGTTATTAAACCTAAGATTTACACGTTTTAAAACGCATTAATTATAACATATATTGCACTTTAATATTAGATAATTCTTATATATTTATATATTTCAGTAACTTAGCACGGTTATTAGGCAGGGCACTAAAATATAAATATTAGCCATCCTTGGCTAAAACAACAAAATTAATGTTTTTTGTCTTTTGGTGGATAAGGATCATTTCCGTAACTATCTGAGTCTCGAATTTGACCATTTTTCCGGTGTATGACTACTTCCACTTTATCATTTATGGCTCTGGAACGAGCCTTTTCTATAGCTTCCTTTTGAGTGCCATGTGTGCTTCCTGCTCGCGATGAACCTTCTCGCTTAGTTGCCCAACCATTTTGGTGGGGCACCACGTGTATATCTTTCTTCTTCGACATTTTTTTGTCCTCTGTAATCTTAGTTATGACAGTCTGGCAAATCATCTAGGTTGTTACTGTTAGTGTTATCCCAATTAGTTCTTAGGTATTTACCCTTAGAATTATTTACAACATGGATAGGGGTTTTGCTCCCATCCTTCATTGGTACATAGTATGAAATCTGTCCAGATTCTATATCGTAAATTGCATCAGATTTTAGTCGTGGAGACCAAAACTGGCCGTGGTAACACAATGATGTAATATCACCATCTTGATCCTTACCTGTTTGTACTACTGCTCTTTCAATACTCATGCTTACTCATCCTCACCGTGACATTACTTGATTAAAATCCAACCCATTCAACTATGTTATTCTCTTGAGAAGCAGGTTTTGGATGCTCTACAAAGTTGTAAAATTTATATCCAAAATGCATATCTCAGGAGAAATAATAGTTAGGGAAAGACGAAATGAGTGAAATGAGCAGAGATTACTATTCTACTGATGAGACATTGTTGTTACTCAGGAATCTGTCTGACGCTGATTATTTGAAGTTAATGAAACTAGCTAAATATCAATCCAATAAAGTTCTAGATATGGATTCTGATGATTTATTGAACGAAGGAATTCGAAGAGTACTTGATGGAACACGCCAGTGGCCAAGAGGACTTGATATCACTAGATTTATGTACCAAACATTTGGAAGTATTGTGTCAGCACATGCTAAACATCGAGAAACTGCTGTAGATCTCGGATACTTTACAGAGCAGGATGTTATAAGCGATTGCGAAGTAGGCTCATCTTTATCTGATAATACACAAAACTCACAATCGAATGTTTCAAGTCTGGTATATGCTGAGAAAATGATGTCGAGAGTTATTGAAGCACTTTCCAGTGATCCAAATGCCCAAGTTGTAGCCTTATCAATTGCTGAAGGATTGTCTGCAAAAGAAGCACAAGCTCGTTTTTCAATATCTACGAAACAATATGATGCAGCCAGAAAACGTCTCCGAAGAGTCACCGACTCACTTTCCACTGAGGAGGTTCAGAAATGACTACTAATAGAAATGAAAAGCAAAGACTCGACGCATTAATGGACGCACTTTGCGAAGATATCATTAATATGCCTGATGAATTAGTTTTGCGAGAAGCGAAAGCTGAAGGGTTGAATATTATAGACGAATGTAAACAGGTTTCAGATTTAATTATTCAAGCTTTAGGTGATACTAACAGTATTCATGCAACTGTTTTTGATGCTACAAAGAAAGCACTAGAAACATTTAAAAATACTCATATACCTGTGGCACTACCAAGCACAGCTGGAGCTCGCCGTGATCTTTTAAAGAAACTTATGATGGAAGACCACTTTTTATCTAACAAGCTAACGTTGGCATTTCGAGATGTTACAGAGTTATCAGATGATGATGTTCAAGGTATTTTAGAAAACCTTTCTGATCTTGATGGCACTGTAAGTAAATCAGAATGAGATCATCAAAAACACCTGAATCTATTTGGCATGACTTAGGGATATTAGATCCCGCACATGCAGATATAGAGGTGATGGCATACTTCTGTGGTGCAACAGTGGAATATCGAAATCTAGATGGATGTGCTGCACGAATTATTGGACTTGGAAATAGAGCAATAATTACAGTTAATAAAGAAGATTCTGTAGAGCGGCAACGTTTTTCAATTGGTCATGAACTAGGTCACTGGATAAGAGATAGAGGAAAGGCTTTTTTTCAATGTGTGCACGGAGATCTAAGCCCTAAAAATTTAAAAAATTATATAAATGATCCAGAGGCAGCAGCTAATCATTTTGCAGTTGAGCTTTTAATGCCAAAAATTCTTTTTAGAGAGTCAGCAAGAAATCGACCAATAACAATGACTACGGCCCTTGGTTTGAAAGAGGATTTTCGTGTAAGTCTTACAGCAGCAGCAATACGATTAGTTCAACTAGGGAGTTATCCTTCTTTTGTCGCATGTCATGATGAGAAAGGATATTTATGGAGTTGGCGACATGAAAATATTCCTTTATCTATTAGAGTTAGACGGTTACTTAGCAAGAATACTGCCGCATATCGTCTCATTTTTGATCCTGGTTACAGTGAAGAAGGAGCAATAGATGTAGATGCTGATGACTGGGTTGAGCATGAACGTGCATCAGAATACGTAGTAAAAGAGGATTCTATGAGAATTGGGCATAATAAAGTACTTTCTCTTATTTGGTGGCATGATGAATCTCAAATTACTGATATAAATTAAAAATAGAATGGCGAATTATAAATGAGTTTCTACAAAAGGAGATACCATGAGTACATACCCACAACGAGTAGCCGATAATATTTTGCCATTATCATTAGCTGGGACGTTACCTGAAGCATTTACAGAATGGTATTTTACTGAAAATATTGAAGATCATGAAATTGCCTGCGAAGATTGTGAGTTATGTGACCAAGAGCAACTTAGATACCACTTTGAAATAAAAAATCGGCATACAAATAGTTGTTTGTGGGTCGGGTCAAGCTGTATTTTAAAATTCCAAGTCCAAGTATTTGATCGAGGCAACCTACTTGATGCTAAGGGCTCAAAGAAAAAGTTAAATGACCTCAAACAAAAAATGAGATTAGACTCATGTATAAAAGCATTAAGTAATTTAGCTGATCAAGAGCCTAATGATATATTAAGTAATGCATTAGAGTTTTACCTTAAAAACAAATATCTAACGCCAAAATTTGCTTATGTTGTTTTTTGGCGTCTATCAAAAAATAAAATTGATCATAATCCATCTTTTTTTAAAGTTAATCTCCAAAAAGATAAATATAAAAGAGATTTGGCCCAGATGCAAAAAGATAGAGTTCAAAAAATATGGCCGGCACTTTCTAGTAGCCAAAGAAAGTTAGCAATAAATTATGGCCATGCTGGGCCAGTCGATTCGTAGTAAACATTTTAAGCGCAATGATTTGTTTTTTTATATTAAAAAATTAACGTTAATGAAATAAAAATATTCAAGAAGAAGTGCACATCTTAGTTCTATGTATAAAAGAATTTTGTTAGTTGGCGTAGATGTTTATGTAACTTCGAGAGGGAAATATTATGGGTACGGAGTTAGGATTGCCTGATATTGAGATATCGGGGGATGAAAGTGATGATTATTTTATATTTATTCAAGACTATGAAGATTATGGATTATCTGAAATTGCAGAAGAGTTTGCTAGCACATACTTGGGGTTATCTAAACCATCTGCCAATAAAACTACTTTTTATAAATTAGGAAGTGATTGCTCAGAAAAAGATATTATCCTTAATCCAGACGAGGATGTTGACTGGAGGTCTGAGGTTTATGAAACGATATTTGAAAATTCTGAATATAAAGTAGTTGTTGTTGATAAAGAAATATCTGTAGGTGCTTCATCAGGTTATGAACAGATATTTTTATCAATATTAAATGGAGCAACGGCTGGAGCCGTTGCTTATTTTATTGACAAGTCATTAAAAATGTATGGCAATAAAAAAGCCGTATCAAGCGAAAACGAAAGAACAGAACTGATTTTTTCCTTTCTGAAAAATCGTTACGGCATTAATGGGGATCTGCTAATTATTGATTCTAGAAAAAATAATGATGAATGGTATTACAAGATTGAAGACGTCAGCAAAGACATTGTATTTGAATTATTCTTAAATGATTTGAATGGTGTTCGTTTAATAAGAATAAAAAAATGATAACAGTGATGGATGTACACAGGGAGAGTATAAAATGACAATCGCACCAGGAAAAATTTTCCACAGTACAAAATAATAATCAGTTATTATTTCTAACTAGTGATCATTATTAGAAAATCTCTATATGTTGGTATGTTTCATATAGGGTATTTCAGTTTACAATTACTTCAGGGACTATGATCCTTCGACAGGTAGATATGTGCAGTCTGATCCGATTGGTTTAGCGGGTGGGTTAATATTTAGGGTCAGAGTAAAAACTCTAAAAGTCTGCTTTTGGCCGAGCGGCCTGTTAGGTAAAGCGATTTCAATGACAGCTTTCCTTCTGGCTCGTATACTTGGTTAACTGCCTAGTTTTATATGAACCCATATCCATATGTGTAAGATCGGATATGAACTACTCAGGCATTACTGAAATGTCTTAATACTGCTTAATATACTAGTAATTAACCCTTCATCTAACAAAGTGAATTATAAGCTTTAAAATTGTCTGAGACTCTGGGACTGTCAACATTGGTACAAATAATTAAGGATTAATGAAAAAGTTTCCATATTAATCAGGCAAATATCTATATCATCATTTTAATAAAAGTTGACATGCGGATATCAATCTTTGTATTTGGTTCTTTTGAAAGCTTAATAAGCAATATTTATGTTTGAAATTATTGCTTTAATGAATATAATAACAATATCAGCTGGTTTGCCAGATAGTACTTATCAATAATATGATTAACGGAGCACTAGTATAGTTGGTATATCTTGAGCAGGTTGGCTAAGGTGATACAAAGAACGTCACGCGGTGTTCCCCCTTCTAAATAAGGTATCGCATAAAGTTCCAAAGAGAAAATACACATGAAGCAAGTCTTTATGTGTGGCTTTGTTTGGGATTTTATTTTGATACTACTTCCTAATTAAACCACGCTAGCATTCTACATATTTTCTCGAAGTTTTATTTAAACTTTAACTAAAGAGAGAAACATATGATGGATTTATCTTTGTGGGCAGAAATCTCCAAGTCTTCAGACGATCACAATATAACTTTTGAAATCGAAGTTCATCACGAAAAAGGTAATCGAATAACACAGGAAGATAATTACGTTTGTTGCAGCGTAATGAATGGGCAGCTTGTAGCTGTGCTTGATGGCCACATAGATTCAAGTACATCTGAACAAGTATCTCTGATTTTATGCAGCATATTCAAAGAAGAATATAAAAATATCTGGAATAAAATAGGTTGCCGTGATGATTTAAATGATGAGCATCTTAAACAGATACTTGAAAACACTTATGACAGATTGGATGTCTTAACTAGAGACAACAAATCTGGGACAACAGTCAGCTTAGTCTATGTCTACCCAATAGGTCGAGATGATGGTGGCGCGAGAGTTCTTAAAGTTATGGCTGCTACACTTGGGGACTCCCCTGTTTATATTCAAGATCAAGGTGTTGAACTTTTAATGCCTATCCATTCTGCAGACACGCATAGAGATGATATTAACTGGATAATGAAATATGCAAAGGAGGCGCATGAAGCAAAAGATTATTCCCACCCGTTTTATGGTGTAGAAATAGATGACGGGTATGTTTATATCAATGCGTATTCGCATGACCATATAAGAGGACTTGCGGTTACTCGCGCACTAGGCAATAGAGATTTTTTTACGGTTTTACAAAAAAAACCTGATGTAACATTTTTGATTGCATCGACGAAAGCAAAGATTTTGATTGCAAGCGATGGTGTTTTATCAAACCTTGAGAAAAACATTAAAATTAATATGAAAAAATTATTGATGATTGCTCAAGAAGACGGTGTAGAACAAATGTTTAAGATGTTGCCAAATTTTGACAATGTTACCTGTATCTATATTCAAATGAGTGAAGAAAATACGACAGTTAAAAAACCGGCGGCTATAAAGGAGTGAGGTTGAAAATATATGAAAATTCAATTTATGTCTGACCTTCATTTAGAGTTACGCCAGGACACTAAAAATCAAACGCGTGATTTCGATAATGAAAGATTTAATGGAATGATCCCGCAAACTAATAGTGATTTGGTTGTATTAGCAGGGGATATACATGTGGGGCATCATGGTGTTGAGTGGGCTATCGAAGAAGCTGAATCATTAAAGAAGCCAATTATTTACATTGCCGGGAACCACGAATATTACCACCGAGAATATCATTCGAACCTTAAAAATATGCGCGACGCTGCTAAGCACTCAAAACTAGTGCATTTTATGGAGAAGGATGAGGTGATAATTGATGATGTGAGGTTTTTGGGGGCGACATTTTGGACATCTTATGTACTGCCAGGTATTGATTCAAGAACTGCTATGCGTGAATGTGGACGGTATCTTAACGATCACCTACTCATACGTTATTCACCGAGCTCGCGATTTACACCCAAACACGCACAGACATTACATATGGATACGGTGAATTGGCTGCTAAAAAAATTCAACGAAAAAACCGATGCTCGTAAAACCGTTGTAATCACACATCATGGTCCAAGTACTGCTTGTCAGTATAGTGGGTTTAATATTACACCGGTATCTGCAGCGTTCTATTCGGATCGATATGAGCTTCTTCAATATGCAGATTTGTGGATATACGGTCATACGCATAGCAATCTTGATACTGAGATAAACGGATGCCGTTTAGTAAGCAATCAGTCTGGGTATCTCAAAGAAGATGTACCTAATTTTAATACTACTAAAACAATAGAAATATAGATTATTAAAATGAACGCAGGTAGCTATTAATGATGGGGAAAAAAATGAGTAAAAGTAACATGCCTATATTTTTCGATGTAGAAGCATCAAGCTTATCTGGTGATTCGTATCCGATACAGATCGCATGGAATGATTGCCATGGAGATATACACTGCTATCTAATCAATCCATTTCTTTATCCTGATGACTACACAGACTGGTCGCCTGAGAGTGAGCTAATTCACGGGTTTTCGCGTGCATATTTAAGAAAACATGGTCATAAACCAGACTATGTTGCTGATGATATGTTAAAGCATCTGGGTGGACACACCTTATTTTCAGATGCGCCTGATTTCGATGGCTTCTGGATTAGACGTTTATTCCAAGCTGTAAACAAAGAGATAGATTTCAAATTTGGATACGCTATTGCGATGTTTGAATATATCCAGCCTGGTCATTATAAATTTAGTGAGAAGGCCCGTAAAGATGCGGGACCTGCACACAAAGCAGATAACGATGTACGCTATTTACTGAACATTTATCGGGCTTTATTTTATTAGTTTTGCATAGTCGTAAAAAATGAAAATAATAAAAGTCGAAGATACACCCTTTTACGAACTACCACACAGAACATCAGGTAGAAAAGGAGCATGTTGTAAAAGTGTGATTCCTTTTTACAAAGTATATGTCGATATAATGCCTGAAGGAGTGACATCATTTGTTGCTGCATCTGATTTGCAAGGTCGTGAGGTTTCAAAAGATAACAGACTTTTAGGCGTAGCTGTGGCTGACGTTTTGTCTGAACTCATTCAGCAAGGAACACTTTTAGATATTGATTTTGCGTTACTTATGGGTGATTTTTACGACTACCCTGATTTGCGCAAACTTGGTGGCACTGGTGATGTGACTGAAGTATGGAATACCTTTGCATTACATTTTAATAATGTCATTGGCGTTCATGGTAATCATGATATTGTTAATGACAGTTTATACAGTGATGAAATTAATATCCTTGATGGCACGATAATCGAATATAAAACAATCGATATTGCTGGCATATGCGGCATAATTGGTGACCCTAAGAGAAACCAACGAAAATCGTCAGAGGATTTTCTAAAATATCTAAACCAAATTCTTAATATGCGCCCTGATATTTTATTACTCCACCAGGGACCTGAAGATCCCATCAACCTTCAACGCGGTCACCCATCTATTTGGAAATGTTTGGAAGCAAAAGGCGAAATACTTGTTTTTTTTGGTCACTCACACTGGGATTTACCATTTGTTTCTTGTAATGGCATTCAAATGCTCAATACTGATAAACGTGTATATGTATTTGAAAAATATATAGAACAATAAATTTGTAAAATAGAAACAATTAGTTAATTAGGTCAATTTAAGAAAGTCTTAAATCATAATAAATTATGCAAATAATATTTTTAGGTGGTTAGGTGACGCGCACAATAGAGGATGTCAAAAAACAGGCTGCTTTAGTGTTTGGTGATCCAGAGAAGGCCGATGAGTGGTTGAGTTCATCATTGTCTGTCTTGCATGGACGTACACCTTATTCTGTGATTTGTACTGACGAAGGTATACAGGAAGTTTTACGTATTTTAAATAAGATTGCTGATGGTTTTCCTTAAACGTACGATTTATCTGCTTGTCGAGTTTCACTGGTGAAACTCAATATCAAATATTCAGATCTAATTTGGGTAGACTCTGTAAATTTTCAAATACTTTCTTATCGAAGCGTTAAAAAAAAGCCCAACTAAGGGCTTTTCTCTCGGGGACTCTTTGTTATTTCAGCACGGCTGAAACCGATTTCTCGGCGGTAGATGAACGCCGCATAGCAGCCCCGTACATATCCATCCATTAATAATATTAGGTTAACAGTATGTGAGCGCCAACAAAATGTTGATGATTGTCCTTTTAGGGGCAATATATGGTGAGTAATTTATTCAATAGAGTTTCACTGATGAAACTGGATACCTTATATATGTGTCACATATATATATTTATGAATGGTTCCAGTCTTTAATTTGCTCTGCCAGCTCATTCTCTTCACAATAAAAATATGCTGTAGGTATATTTAAAACTTTTGCTATTCTTTTAATAGTTCCAAAGTCTGGTACATGTTTATCAGTTTCATACTGATTCATCCTCGCGCTAGCAGAAAACTGATCTATTCCAGCTTTGATCCCAAGAGATTTTTGAGATAAACCTGCTTCAGAACGTGCTTCGCGAAGTCTTTTACTAACTGGCGATTTTTTCTTAGCCAACCTAAATACCCTAGTATAATAATACTAAGATATTCTTAGTTTTTTGCTTGATTAGATACTAAGGATTCCTTAGTATAAAGAGCCTATATTTAGCCTCAGGTAATATTATGTTTTTTGAAACTGCTGATTCTTCAGAAATAGAAATTCCACCTATGTTCATAGGTAGAGCGAATAAAAGGTGGTCAAATGTAAGTCTAAGCTTACATAAAGCATGGTATTTTGTGGTTTATGATCTTCAAACAGAAGAGGGCATTGACGAGAATAATATAATATTTTGCTCATCCTCAGATCAAATAGCTGAAATGCTTTTAGTAAAAAATCTTCATATAAGAGATGTGTACTTAGTCAGTCCAGGTTATCTGAATGGGAGTGATAGTTGGAAGATGGAAAATATTAGAGAAGTATGGAAAGCTGAATTAAACAATGTAGTAGACGGGACTGCTCGGGTGTACGTATTAGCTGATGGGCGTGAATATGTACATTCGCTTTGTACGATGGATAAGAATGATTTCAAGAAACATGAGATCATTTTTAAAATTAATATGTAGTAGCTCAGACTGATTGCTAATAATGACTGAGTTTCATTGGTGAAACTCATTAATCTAATGTGTAGTAAAGCTCCCAATTTTTTAACTTACTTCAAATAGATAAGCTTCCTCACAGATGAACAAACTGGCTTGCTTATGCGATATTTATCCACCGCCGAGAAATCGGTTTCAGCCGTGCTGAAATAATCAAGAGTACCTAAGAGTAAAAAGCCCTTAATTGGGCTTTTTGCTTTTTAACCATATCATGCTAACTCAGTTTACATTTCCCTCAATAAGGGTAATTTCATCATCGGATAAATCAAACAGACGATACACTTCCTGGTTTAGCTCGCTCTCCAATGCTTGAATTTCAACATTCAATTCATCTCTTTTAGATTTTTCTGAGTCATAAAAATCTTGCCAATCATTACGCTCTGCTAGGGGGATTTTTCCTTTAAAGGATTTTTTAATTTCTTTTTGTAATCCATCGAAATCGAGTAACCACCAACTTTCGAGTATTTTATTATTTTAAATGCATGATCTTCAGGGCATATGTCAATCAAACGGCGTCGAATTGTTAGATGGCTAAATCAACTATGCCACTACAGTATAGGTAGGTATAGCTAGTGTGTTATTAAGCACTGCATAAAAACTTAGTTTCACCAGTGAAACTAAAATAGAATAGAATTCGTTATAAGTTAGATATACTTATATTAATGAACTCCATAGTAATATGGTGGAGCTGGGCGGAATCGAACCGCCGTCCGCAAACTTTCTAGTTCAGGATCTACGAGCGTATCCACATCTATTAAATTTAACTATCAGCAACCCGATGGGCAGGGCAAGCTAACAGCGATTTCGGTAAAGTTTTAACGCTTCCACCCCGAACGTGTTTCCGCGCGATCTTATATAGTATGACTCCGGTTATCTGAGCGTATAAGCACACATCAGGCCGAAGGCTTTACGCTGGTTATTAAGCAGCTAAAGCGTAGTTGTCATCATTGGCAACTAAAAAGTTGTGCAGCTTATTTACGTGATACCACACACTCACGGCTCGCACCTATCACCGTCCGATCCACGTCGAATCCAGAGCAGCCCCGTTGGTACTTACGGGATTTTCTTAGTGTATTTACACAAGAAAATTTGGTCAATTTTAATACAAATTCAAGCGTAATATGCAGTGTATTTGCTGTGTTTAAAAACTTTACACATCCAACTGGATGTAGGCTTTCAAGATTGCATCAAATGACTATTATATAGCTAAAAACACAGACTTACTCAAATTAGTTTAAAAATATGATTTCTTATATGTCGTTTGCAACTATATGTGTTACAGCTAGTTTTACGAGCTAATCTGTCACTCGGCATGCACCTCAAGTTTCGCAATCCACGTCGAAGCCGTGTCGCCCCCTGTTGGTGTTATGACCTTAATTTTAACGAATAATTCCGAATAAGTCAGTTTTAATATTGTGGGCATTGGTCCCACTTTTAAAGGTTGCCATCTCAATTATCTAAAGAAATCCTAAAATATGTCGATAGGATTCAT
>Ga0316207_10000960_pt1 | contig 39518 bp, 49 predicted proteins | sample 6weekpyrite_MG_FD_204943 | JGI IMG/M metagenome (GOLD analysis project Ga0316207, IMG submission 204943) | Microbial mat bacterial communities from mineral coupon in-situ incubated in ocean water Damariscotta River, Maine, United States -... | ecosystem: Environmental > Aquatic > Marine >... | reverse complement strand
ACCTCTCGGAAGAAGTACGACTACTCAAAGAGCATCGAGATAATGCTTTGTCCAAATACTTAGAGCTATCACGTTCGTATGTGGTAGGTTCTACTAACGTGGCTGATGAGCTAGAGACATTGCAATTGTTTTTACTTGATAACTCTGAGGCGTACTTCGATGTCGATATAGATAACTCTATACTCGAAGAACGTGAAGGTGTGAGATACAACTTCAACAATGGTGGTGGCAACAACAAGAAGGGATCTTCCTCGAACAAGGAGAACCAGAAGCAGCAACAGAACAACAAGCAAGGTCAAGGCAAACCCAAGACACGTAGTTTGCTAAGCGTTCTGTCTGATGCTCAGGTTTCTATACATTAGTTTAGTGGTGAGCCATAACTGTTAGTCGGTGGTGTGCAAGTACACGTAACCCAACAGTAGTCTACAGTGTGAAACCTGATAGGCGAATGGGCTGGAAAGGACACCGACTTCTGGAACAAGTGTGCGTTAAAGGCGAGGTACTCCTTGACTGGCGCAACTCCAGTAGTGAGTTACATTGTGTAACTTAACTTTAGCCAAGTGCACTTGTTAGATCCACCGCAGTTACCAACTTAGATAGCATCTGCATACAAGTCAAACGCTATGCGTAAAGGGCTTGTTTACCTTAAGGTTGTCAGCGTGTAAGCTGATGTGTATATGGTGCTATCTTGGGTGTCAACTGATACCATTCATATAAATTAGGAGAAAAAATTATGCCAGAAAATTATGACCCAACTGTACACAAGTTGGCGGTACGTACCAAAGAGTTCTTCTCTTTCATAACGTACATGTTAGCTTGCTTATGGTACATGTTGAATGAATTTATACACACAGCAGGGAAGTTAGCCGTAGTGCTATTCATCGTTGCACTTACAGCGTGTGTCTCTTTGTTCACAGCATGGTACTTAGATGTTCAGATTATCACGATACCATTCATGCCAACTTGACATACTACATAGCATCTAGCATGGTGCTATGTGTTATGCTCTTGTAGCATAGACAGCATAAGACACACATCTTAGTCAACACCCTAGTACATCAGGTGTGTTGGTGTGCAGCTGTTCCCTCTTGGTCAGCCTATTAGGTGGAGCCACTGAGTATGAAAGCTCAGAGAGGTTAGTGTGATTATGGCAACCACACACGTTAATGATACAGGTTCCAAACAAACTGCTGTAGTATGTGCAACTCTCGTCCATACATGACGAGCCTAGCAAGGTTACACAGTGTAACTTAAACGATAAGCAATAGGAGGTACTCAATGTTTGTACCTACATGGGTAGTATGGTGTGTGGCTTTGTTCATTGCCTGCTTCCCTCTATCAATCATGCTTATGTCTAATGTGGATCGGTCGGTAGGATCTTCAATCGAGGAGTGCAACTCTGGTGACACTACTATGCCAGTGTCGGGTGAAGATACATTAGAAGTAAGTGAATTAAAGGAGCTACTGCTGCTCCAATATGTAACAGCTTTGGCAGGAGTGCAGATGTCAGAGTACTGGGGTAAGGACATTAGCAGGATAGGCTAAGGCCGTCTGCCTTTCATACACTTAACCGTGTGTGTGCAGCATCGGTCGTCAGTCGGACGGTTAAAGATCCTTAGTAAGTAAACCCAGTAATAAACAAAAGGAAATGTATATGGCAGATCTTGTTACTCAACAAGAGTTGTTCGATGGTCAAGCATGTTTTAATCCTAATGACATTGGCTTGATCCTAGCCTTCCAAGATCTTTGGGAGAAATACAGACCTTACACTGATCGTGATGAGTGGCCAACGAGCTACTACAATGAACTCAGTGACATTGCAAGTAAGCATGGCGTTAGCTATGTATCGCCTAAACATTTAGGCAAACTAACTGCTGTTGAAGGAGTTGGTAGCACCACTACCGTACACTAACATCCACTACGACTGTCCTGTAGCTGCGTAAGCGGCTATAATAATAAGCCAGTGTGTTGAGCCACTGGTCTATAACTAAACTCTGTCTGATGTGATTGTCTGAGCACCTCAAGTTACACAATGTAACCTAACTATTAAGGAGATGCTTATGCGAAGACTAGACCCTAAGAATGCTGAAGTAACTAAGCGTGCTATCAAGGCACGGGGTTCACCAGTCAAATCAAATCAAACACTTGTTGTCGGTACACCAACTGGCAGCTTAAAGAAACGCCTGCTGTATGCAGGCACCACAGTATTAGCAGGATCTGTTATGGTTGGTCTATGGACTAACTGGGTTCCAGAGTTTGTTCACTTAGCTTACCTTTGTGGTGGCTTGTGGCTATCTCAAATGCTAACACTGCGATTCACTAAGATGGAGTAACCCATGCACATTGGACTCTTTACAGTACACCCGCTCACTGTCCCAATATCGAGTGAGTTGATACATGCTATCGCTTGTACTATAAACCAAAGTTTACTTGTGTACACTGGCATTATACGACCTGAGTTAGATCAGCTTAAAGATATTATAGAGCTGCTATAACTACCGCTCAGACACAGGTCACAAGAGGGGGTGCGCATATACTAACTGTACTTAGTTAGTATCTCAGCACCTCCTTAATGCTAGAGTTTTTATCCTCAAGCTGAGAAAAATAAGTAAAGTATTTTCTTAGTTTGGGGAACTTTTTCTGTTTTCAGTTGTATAGTCCTATATGGACATCGGACTTATTAGGACTCACTGTATAGAGATTAATAGATATGTTAGATTATAATAATATTTATAATACTTATAGTCCTAGACTTAAAGTAATGTTTAAGAAACAAGTCAAAGATAAAGACTACATTGACGACTTGGTACAAGAGACTATGCTTAAGGTATGGTCAAATCTAGGTACATACGACGATAAGTATCAGCTATCAACTTGGATCTACACCATAGCATTCAACACCCTGAAGAACTACTTCAAAGCCCTCAAGGATCACGTAGTATACAAGCCAGAGATATACGACAGTGATGCTACTGAAGACCTCGCCTCCCCCGAAGCAATACTCATTGCTGATGAACAAACAAAACAATTTAATAAAACAATTGAGGAACTGGATGATAACTTTCTTTCAGTGTACATCCTCAAAGAAGTAGATGAACTTACATACCAACAGATTGCTGATCAACTTTCTATTCCGATTGGTACTGTTAAGTCCAGAGTCAAGCGTGCTAAAGATCACATTAAGAATCAACTTATTTGATACGAGCCAGTAACGGGTTATGCCGACTGGCTTTTTTTGTGCCTTGAAAAAAGGAACCTTCCCTCCCTTCCGTTGTATAATCTATTACAATGAACTAAGTTACACGGTGTAACCTTATGACCTTCGATATTAATACAGCTACAATACAAGAAGCATGTGACTATGCAGTTACTAAGATAGTAGAGCAAGGTGGCAGGTGTGTTGACACTGATGGTAAGTGCAACTACAAGGGAGTGTCAGAGGATCAACACTGTGCTGTTGGTTGGCTTCTCGTACACGACTACCCACATCTACTAGGAAAAAACAGTTCTGTCGGAGTGCTTACACTTCGAGCAGAGGAGAACGGTCTTGAACACCCCGCCATTCTTAAAGAACACAGCAGAGTCCTAAATGTACTTCAGGCTTTCCATGATGAATCGGAGTCTTTAGAGAGAAGCTTTGTCCTTGATCTCCTATCAACACACATAGATATATCAGCACCTCAGTACCAACAGTGGGTAGACATGGGAGAGTCGGATGGTTCAGAGTAAGTCATTCCTATGTAAGGCAGACACAGGTGGCGGTTCTGTTAGGTGGTCAGTATCCCCTTTCGCTTACTACGGAACTAGTGATAGGTTCGTAGAGGCAGGCATCACACTAACTGACTGCGGTAGAACAGTATCCCTAGAGTTCGACACTAACTCTCTCAAAGAAAGCAGAGACAGGTTAGCGAAGATAGACACACTAATCACTGAGCTTGCCTCATTCAGAGAAGCACTCTACTATGAGTGCAACAAAGCCTACAAAAGAAGGTACTGTTAATGAATAATGCTATAAGAAAATTAAAGATGAGACACAACTACCAACAGTACGGCAACACCTGTAAGAACTGTACTCACTTCAAGAACGAGACACAGTACGGTGGTGTTGATGGTATGTCAGCTGACGTGTGTACTGTGGATGCAGCCTGCCTTAACGAAGATGGTTCAATCAATTCTGAACAAGGTGTTCACATACTTAACAACCCTTGGGGTGTATGTGATGAACACGAACGGAGACCTATTAGATGGGAAAGATAGTAGGGGACACGGCTTGTCCTTCTTGTGTAGAAAAAGGAAATGATACTACTGGCAACCACTTGATGCTGTTCGAGGATGGTGGTTCTTACTGCAACAGATGTGGATACACTGGTACATATGATACTGAAAGAGAAATACCTAAAAGAAAAACGGAGATCACAGATGAAGAATTGGCTGAAATCGTTAAGGACTTCATGGGATGTAGTGTGCAAGCCTACCCTAACCGAGGTCTTACGAAGGCTACGACGCAGCGTTATAACTGTCGCGTTGGGTGTGACCCTACTGATCGCAGTTCCATTGGTAGTTACCTACTCCCTTATCATGACTTGGATAACCAGATCATCGGATACAAAGTCAGACTCCTTAAGGAAAAACGTTTCTGGAATGTTGGTAGAGTTAAACAATCTGGATTTATCGGAAGACAAACTCTACCTAAAGGAAAAATAAATAAGCTGTACATAGCTGAAGCTGCTATGGATACCCTGTCTGTGTACCAAGCTATGAGCAAGGCTTGGAAGAAGGTAGGTATCAATGCTGAGCCTAACGTAGTTGGTCTGCCTCATGGTACTGGCTCAGCCATAGCTACCTTCGAGTTAGAGAAGGAACTGCTTGACAAGTGCAAGGAGATTATACTTGTTCTTGATGGCGATGCAGCAGGTAAGGAGACAGTTGATAAACTCTCTGGCCTATACCCTAACATCAAGACTGTTATCCTTGAGGATGGCAAAGATCCTAATGACTACACCGTAGCAAAGAGAGAGGATGAACTTGCCAAGTTGGTACAGTTCTCAGCTGTAGCTAACAAGCTAGACGGTATGGCTGACATCAGTGAGCTGATAGAAGAGATTGCTGAGCCTCCTAAGTACGGTACTGAATACCCTTGGAAGACCATGACTGACCTAACGTATGGGCTACGTGAGCAGCAGATCATAGGTATCTCAGCAGGTGTAGGCATGGGTAAGTCAGACGTTAAGAACGAACTGATAGTACACCTATGTAAGCAGGGCCACCATGTTACAGCCTTCGACCTTGAGTACAGCTACAAGAACACAGGTAAACTGTTAGCATCTAAGTCTGCATCCAAAGCATTGCATAGACCAGACAGCGGAGCAACACAACAAGAGATTAAGGATGCCCTTGAACCACTGAAGGGTAAGCTAAGTCTTTACAAGCACAAAGGTTCAAGAGATTGGGATGAAATTAAATCTTATATTAGGCATAGTGTTATTGTTAACAACTCTAGAGCTGTCATGCTTGATCCTATCACTGCTCTTGTGGCACACCTAAGCAGCAGTGAAGCTAACGATCAGCTTAATACAATCTTCTCTGACCTATCAGCTATGTCACAAGAGCTAGACTTCAGTACCTTCTACTTCGCACACCTTAACCCACCTAAGACTGGGCCTAGCCATGAGCGTGGCGGCAAGGTTAATGAAGCACAAATGACAGGCAGTAGAGCTATGATGAAATGGTCTACACATTTGTGGGGATTGGAAGGGACTAAAGACCCTGACTTACCAGAGCATGAACGTAATGTACGTAAGATGGTTCTATTAAAAGATCGTGAGTACGGGAACGTTGGTAGCTTTTTCTTGTATTATGATAAAGAGACAACAAGATTAATAGAGAGGTTCTAATGAAGCTTGCATCATGTGATGAGTGCGGTGTTGTTATAGACACTGATAAGGTAGACCACCTTACTGAGGATAATGAACAGGGAATACATAAGTGGTGGGCTGATGAACACCTTGGATACCCCTGCCCTGTGTGTCCAGAGTGCGTGATATTTGAAGAGAGAAAACAGTGAGCAGACCTTGGACAGGAAGCAAGGGATCATGGGAGCGTAAGCCTCAGATCTCCAGAGAAGAAGTACATAATAACTTCGATAACATATTTGGTAAACGATTCAACTGGTTACAACGTAAGAAGATAACGGAGTCATGGAATGCTTGATCATCTAGATACAAACAAACTATCAAGACCTAAAGAAGAAGCTGAAGTTAGATACCAACGTGACAGACGTATGTATATCGAAGGACAACAAGCAGCACAAATGGAACTAAACCTAGAGTTTGGTGTACAATACAATGACAGAGACAAGAAGATGTACACGATGGGGTACAACAGCGGAGAGACAACGAATGATTAGTTACGGAACAATGAAAGGAAAGACTATGTACACAAGTTTGTTTGACGATATATATTCAACAGCTTTAGTAGATAGCAAGCTAACAAAACCTACATCAGAAGAGTTGCGTAAAGCAGCTAAGGTTCTAGAGGAACATGCTGCTAAGCTAGACAAGCCTAAGCTGACTAACCAACAGGAGGCTATCCTTAAGTATGCTGAAGCCCACAGCATAAGAGCTATTAAGATAGATGGGGAGCGGTGTGACCATGTTAGAACCACTGATGGATGGCTCAGTGATGGGAAGAGAGGGGAAGCTTTCGATGACTGGGAAGACCTTAAAGAGATCTACAGGTTTAAAGCGCTCTACAGCTATGGGTACAAGCTTTACTCACTCGACTTAGTAGTACATAAAGATGACTTTGACGACCTTGTTGTATCAGTGGAGTATAAGTAGGAATCACTATGCTAGTCAGAGTATTCGATACAGAGAGTAACGGCTTCCTAGATGTAGCTGACACACTGTGGTGTATTGCAACAGTGGACAAGGGATCGAGCGGCACTGCTACTCTCTTCCCTCCCACTGATGTAGTTAAAGGACTAGCACACCTATCTCTTGCTGACGTACTGGTAGGACACAACATCAAGAAGCATGACCTGCCACTGCTCAAGAAGCTCTATGATTGGGAGCCTGCCTCTCATCAGGTAGTGGTTGATACCCTAGTGTTCAGCCGTATGCTTAACCCTAAGCGCCCACCACCACCTGACTACAAAGGCAAGGCAACTCACAGCATAGAGGCATGGGCACGTAGGCTAGGCAGATGGAAGCCTGACCATACGGACTGGTCACAGTACAGTGAGGCTATGGGCCACCGTTGTGTTGAAGACGCAGAGATAAACCTATTAGTGCTTGAGGAATTAGAACGTGAAGCAGCCTGTCTACCCGATTACTACAAACAACTTGGATCTGGTTTCAGCTTTATACCTTGAGCAACGTGTACAAGACATAGCCATTGAAATGGAAAACAATGGCTTCCCTCTTGACAGACAGGAATGTTATAAGCAAATCACTGAGCTACAAGAGAGAGTTGACTGGGTTGATGAGGCTATCCTGCCACTGATACCACCCAAACCTAAGCAAGACAAGACAACTATTACAAAGGTATTTAAGTTAAATGGAGATTATACTAAACAAGTTTCTGACTGGTTGGGGGATGAACCCGAACCGAACCTTACTGTTGATGGGGCATTTAACCGTGTTGAATTCGTTCCTATTAACTTGGATTCTGTTCAACAGGTAAACAAATGGTTGCTGAACAATGGATGGAAACCAAAGACATACAACTATAAGAAAGATAAGAGCGGTAAAGAGATCAAAGATTACTACGGTAACAAGATTAAAACATCGCCTAAACTTACGGAAGAAGATTACGAAGATCTTAAAAGCTTGGGGCCAGCAGCGTCGCTCATCATATACCGTAGGCAGATCACGCATAAACGTAATCAGATCAAGGGCTTCCTCAGAGATTGCAGGAGTGACGGTACTGTACCCTCAGTGGTCAATACGTTGGGAGCGGCTACCGCAAGAATGACCCACAGTAAGATAGTTAATGTCCCTGCTCCTAAGGAAGGGGCACTGTGGAAGGTTATGCGTAAGGTGTTCAGAGCACCGAAGGGATATGTAGTGGTAGGTGCAGATGCTGACCAGTGTCAGGTACGTGCATTGTCGCACTACATGGGAGATATGGAGTTTCAAGAGGCATTACTTAATGGCGTTAAAGCTAATGGGACAGACCTTCACAGCCTCAACGGTAGGAGAGCAGGTGTTTCTAGAAGCCATGCAAAGAATGTATTCTATGGTTACCTCTTTGGAGCAGGAGCAAACAAGACTGCTAGCCAGATTGGATGCTCTGTCCCTGAGGCTGAGACTATTAGAGCCAAGTTCGAGGCAGGTCTGGATGCACTGGTTGCCTTACTCAAGGACTTGAAGAAGTTCTGGAAGAAGCATGGCTACATACTAGGCATAGACAAGAGAAAGATATACGTTACATCAGAGCACATGCTACTTGTGTACTTGCTACAGAACTTTGAAGCAGTGCTAATGAAGTGGGCTATGGTTGTAGCTTACGATACTATCAAAGCTGAGAAGCTTGACGCTAAGTTTGCAACAGTACAGCACGATGAGTACCAACTCATAGTCAAGGAAGAACATGCTGAACGTGTTGCTAAGATACTAGAAGATAGTATAGAACAAGCGGGAACTATCTTAGGTTCTCGTTGTATAATTAAAGGAGAGTCAGAGATTGGCAACACATGGTACGACACTCACTGATGCACAGTTAGCTTTTAGGGCTTTAGACGATGCGAAGACAACTCTTAAGGCTTTAGAAGAGGCAAGAGACATACTAGATAGGCAAAACGTACCGACAGAAAACAGGTACGTACCTAACCCTGAATACATAGAGCAATACTTTCAAACACCAAAGACAGAGACAGAACATATGACTGAATCAAAACACCTACCAGAATTAAAGTACGTTGAAGATAGTGCAGTTGAGAAAGCTGATGAAATTCTTGAGCAACTAAAATACAACGGATTAATCTCTAAGTGTGGACAATACATCTACGTAATCCAGTACGGAGACTTTAGTATCTCCCGTAACCCTGCCTATGTTGGCGGTTACAGTAAGGATAAAAGAAATATTGTCCTTAACAAAGACCATCTTACAGAGATCGGTAAGTTAAGAGACCTGTACGATAGCACTAACAAAGCACGACGAGCGCATGACAATCTTGCTACTAGTGTTCGCAGTGCAACAGGTACAGGCAACACAGTAGGAGGGATGTTCCTTGACTTTTAATCCACAAGTAGTAGAGACTAAAGAGTTTGACTTAATCCCTGAGGGTCTACATGCTGCACGAGTAGCACGAGTGATAGAGCTAGGTGTACAGAAGACACCTTACGGGGACAAGGAACAGGTAGTGTTTGAGTTCGTACTACCTAATGAGACCATCGAGATAGATGGTGTTGAGAAACAGAAGATGAAGTGGGGTTGGCCTCTTAACCAGACATCTAACCCTGATGGTAACTTGATGAAGCTTGTCAAGGCAATCAAACCAGATGCTACTAGCCTAGCACAGTTGGTCGGACTACCTTGTATGCTTGAGATCTCCCATGCCGAAGACAAGAAGGGTGTGATGAGAGACAACATCAGCAATGTTACTAAGCCTATGGCAGGCATCGACATTCCAGAACCCGATATTGATACTTACTTCTATGAGTTCTCGAATGGTGAAGATGCAGTCTTCGATAACCTCAACGAGTACCGACAGAAGCAGATCAAAGCTGCTGTCAACTGGGAAGAGTAAGTTACACTGTGTAACTGGTAGACAGTTACATAATAGATTCGGTTGACGATGAAGCTGTGACAGGTTAGCCTAGCCCCTTGATGCTAGGCATTGTCCTCCTGAACACCTACCTAGTCATAGGTACTAAGAGTTGGAGGAACGTAGTCACCAACGGTTATGAGAATCCTACGCTAGCGGGATTGAAGGGGTGACAAAGCTAGCTCTTTTTACGAGGAGTAGTGCGAATTGGTACAGCACAGCATTGGCTGGTTTGTGGGTTCGAGTCCCACCTCCTCACCTTTCTAGCCTCCCAGCTGACAAACATACTGTCGTTAACAATGCTTTCTCTTTATGATTTGGGATAACTAAAGAGCGCTAAGTGCGGAGCGTGAACAAGTGCAAGGCAGGGCACCGCAGATCGCACAACCTGCCAACTACTTTATAGAGCGGCGTACTCCCTAGCACAGAGCGGGGTGCTGTAACTGTTAGTGCAATCCTAGCAGCGGAGTTGAGAGACCCGTCTGTGCATCTCTCACCTATTTTTAAGGGCATGATATGACAAGCGAATACCTCATAGTAGGCATACTGATGGCAACCGTCACACTGTCAATGATAGCTACATTACTAGTTCAGATAACAAAAGGTTTATTTAAATGAGACAATCCCTAGTTAAACAGATCAGACGACAGGCCAGACTGTTATTCTCGGATCAACCCCACGTTAGCTACCGCACCCACAGTAGAGGGTACACAGTAATGACAGACTTCTGTATCAAAAAAGTAGTTAAAGATACTAAGAAGGATTTAAAGTATGCAAATTCCAGAAAAGGATTGCATGTCCTGTAAGTTTGAAGATCAAGCAGCTGATGTCAATGACAGAGAGACACGCTGTGGTAATTGTTTAATGCTTACCCGCAGCGGTAAGGAGTACTTCCCTAGTTGGGAGTCAAAGGATGAGGATGAGTGGGATGGCCCACCAACAATCAACTACATATAGGAGTTGTGGTAACTGTAGATTTAAAGACACAGACCCTGCCTCTTGCATCACCTGTATAGTATCACAAAAGCCCAGACTTCCGTTCTGGGCACCTCTCGTTGAGGCACACCCTGAAGAAGAGATCAACATACACCTAGAAGGATGGGAAGATGAAAGCAATAGTTGATGCTGACATCCTGTGTTATGAGTTCGGCAACATGAAGGACTTAGATACAGGCGATTTACTTGCTTGGCCTATCGTTAGGAAGTTTGTTGACGAGAGGATACAGCAGATACTGGAGGGGGCAGGGGCTGATGAGGCTGTCTACTACCTTACAGATAGCAAGAGTAACTACCGTAATGCTGTGGCTACCATACTCCCTTACAAGGGGCACAGAACCTCTGAGAAACCTCCACATTGGGAGGATATACGACAACATCTGATAGATAACTACGATGCTGAAGTTCAGTATGGTATTGAAGCTGATGATAGGTGTGGCATTGAGCAAAGCACAGACTTCCAAGAAGCAAATGAGTTAGCTTGGGACGATGGCTATGACGGCCCTGCTGGTAAAGTGACTAAGTACTGTGATACCATCATCTGTTCAAGGGACAAGGATCTGTCAATGATCACAGGCTGGCACTATAGCTGGCCATGTGGTAATCAAAAGGAAAGGAAATGGTTTGTTAGTGAAGAAGATGGCATCAGATTTTTTTATAAGCAGTTGCTTACTGGCGACTCTACCGATAATATCCTTGGTCTCTACCGTGTCGGAGAGAAAGCGACCTGTGTAAAAGCTCTTGACGATATGACTGATGAGCTTGATATGTTCAGGCATGTGTACAAAGAGTACGAGAATAGGTTCGGAGCCTATGCTTACCAGTTCCTAGAAGAGAACGCAACACTTCTGTGGATATGCAGGGGCAATAGCGATGCACCTCCGTCAGGAGAGGCAGAGTTGTACATACGAAATACGCATTACTACTCGGTAGGTTATGACGATGAAGAAGACAGCGAAATCAATGGTGATGAAGCCTTGGTTCAAGAGCAGGGTAGTAAAGGACAAGACTAAGTATGACAGAAAGCGCACTAAGCACACAGATAGACGGGGATCACTACAAAAAGCTAGCGATACAACCTGTTGAATACATTACAGCTAACAACCTTGGCTTTATCGAGGGATGTGTAGTTAAATACATTACTAGACATAAGGAAAAGAACGGAGCTGATGATATTAAAAAGATTATACACTTCTGTCAGCTCTTACTTGAACTCACCTATGAAGAAAAGAAAGGCATTCAAGAAGAGAGCACGAACTCCTAAAGGTTACGACTCTGGACTAGAGTATGACCTACATAAGGGAGCACTTAAGGGATGGGATCATCACACTACCAAGATCCCTTACGTATCTAAGCACACATACCAACCAGACTTTGTGAAGAAGGTAGGCGACACCAACCTAATACTAGAAGTCAAGGGTAGGTTCAGGGATAGTGGGGAAGCTGCTAAGTATGTGTTTGTTAGAGAAGTTCTTAAGGATGATGAGGAACTAATCTTCATCTTTGAGGACAGTTGTAAGCCTATGCCATTTGCTAAACGAAGGAAGGACGGAACCAAGTTTACACATGGTGAATGGGCAGAGAAGAATAACTTCCGCTACTACTGTTACAAGAAAGGATTGCCTAAGGAGTTCACATGAGTGAAGTCATAGAAAGATTCTTTCAGATTGATCCGACAGCAACTAAGGGAGACGGTGGCAGATGCCAGTTTATGAATGATTGTTTTAACCTTGAGGACATCATTCATATCTCACCAGTCGTATCCCTAGCTGTTCAGCTATATGAGTTCAATGTAACACTAGAGGGTTTAGATGAGAAGTTATGCTACCAGTTCGCGAGGAAAGAGACAGCTATCAAGGCGCAACGCTGTATATCAGACGCTTACACAGGATCAGGAAGATATAAGTATGATACCAGAACTGTACCAACTACCTGAACCTGATGGTAAGGGCAGGTCTATCCTCTTCGACGTTGAATGGGAGGCTATCAAGCAAGCTATTGACTGCTACCGAGCTAACGACTACACACTACATGACATACAAACGCTAGAATATTTTGACTTATGGGATGCAGATCTCTATGCTCTTGATGAGACAGCGGTAACTAAACTTTATATGGAAAACACTTAACATGACTGAAGAAACACAAGTAACCACAATTGAAGAACATGCAGCTAACTACATCAAGGCTATGAAAGAAGGCAACACTGATGAGTTAGTTATTATTGCTGAGTCACAGAAGACCGACGAAGATAAGGTAGCCTGTTTAACAGCTGTGATTGAAGCTATTGGAAAAGAAGATGATGAGTTCAAAGAGACTCACAAAGAGTTGATCGAAGCTCTTGATTCTACGCTTAAAGTCCTTTCTGAAATGGACAAGCAGCTTAAAGAAGCAGCAGCTGAAGCAGAAGCTAAAGATCCTGCATAAATTGCAGGCAAAAAGAAAGGGAGTTCCCGTAATGGGTTCTCCCTTTTTTATTGTCTAAATTTTAGTAAACAAACATACCTGCTATAGCCCAACCACCATCCAGTTTGAATGGCCACTTACATACCTGACCATTTGTTATGGTTGTCAAGTCCCCTTCTTTTAACATGAAGGATTCTTGTTCACATACATGATCTTTGTAAGCAAATGCTAGGCTATCGTTACGGTAGAACTCAGATGCAGTATCTTCTGTCCACCTCCCCACCTCGAAGTCTGTCTTACCGTAGTACCTCTCATTAGTTATGCCCAACGCCTGTTCATACGAAGGGTTGATATACCACATCCTGTACTCTTCAAGCCCGTTATCATCCCAACCAACCTTCTTGATCCACACTGGGTAGTCAAGAGGTCTTAGCAACTGCTTGATAACAAGGGAGGATGAGTACTTCTTAGACAGCTTTATCATAAACTCCACTCTGTCTAGGTTGCACTCTTGTACTTGTTCCTCTAGGTTCTGCTTTTGTTTATACAGGTTATTAAGGATCTCAACTTCAGTCTGTGCCACTATCCCCTTGTAACCAAAAGCTGCTGCTCCGATTATACCAAGTGATGTGATCAGTGCTATGATCCCCTTATTAAACGCATCCATAAAGTTCCCTTACTAGATTGTGTATTCAAGACTATCTACGTATTTAGGAACAGTCTGGTCTCCTTCTTGCATATACCTAGCAAGTCTACGATTGAATTTATGAGAGAACACTACGTTGCCATCAGCATCTAAGTACTCAACAGTTGTCTTCTTAGTCTTATCGTTGTATTCCCCCTTCACCTTCGCAATATCATCAAGCTCAGTTTGGTTCCAAACCTCTGCCCTTCTCTTGCCTAGCGATAAGAGGATAAACTTACCCCCTTTTGAGAGATCCCCTGCATCGTTTTGTTGAGTCACACTGACAACATCCAGTGTTTCTTTCATCAGCTTCTCTAGAGTTGTTTTGTACTTCTCACTGTTAGGAGATAGCTTAGCCAACTGATTTGCATACTTGTGTTGGTTGCTAAAGGTCTTGCCTGCATTCCAAGATACATCAAGCAAGCCCCTAACCACTGCTTCAGGCAGGTTGTCTAGGTCTGGAACGCTTTTCTCTATCTTGTTGAAGTGTTTCTTAGCAAGACGTATAGCAAACTGCTGCACACTTTCGCCTTCTTTCTTAGACAAACCTAGTGAGTGCTTAATACCAAACGCACCAGTAGACTTCCCTCCTTCTAGGCTATCGTGATCCACAGTACCTTCCCTTGCAGCTAGGTCTTCAACAAACCTACTGAACATACCAGTACCTTCCCTTGCCTCTTTGCTTTCAGCATCGGAGGTTAAGTTATATGCCTCTAGTTCTTTCATCAGTTTGTTTGAGAGTCTTGAAGTATCCCTGATATACAGCCCCTTTTCTCTGTTGGTCTTGCCGTCAGCATCAAACCTGCCTAACTGGTACGCTTCTTCTCTTGCAATAGCCTCGTCAAACTCCCTTTCAGCCTGTAAATCGACAGATAGTTTAGCCCCGTCAGTCTCAGGAGAGAGCGTCTGAGCCTCTACAAGGGGATCTTCTGCTGTAGGTACGCCTTGGGCTACCCCCTCTTGCGAAACTGTGTCCACAGCCTCAGGATTGGCTCCAAACTCTTTCTCTAGCTCCGCTAACTCAGCCTCTTCTTGAATAGAAAGGGGAGCAGAGAACTCATCTGCGAACTCTGTCTCCAAGTTAGTCAGTTCTGCCTGTTCTTCAGGTGTCAACATACTAACTACCTCCTTGCGCTTTCAATCTCAGCTCAAGTAGCCGCTGCATCTTCTGATCTCTCAGTGCATCTGCTGTAGGGAGCGGTTGTGCTGTTCCTAGGTCACGAGCCTGAGTTGATTGAGCCTGCCTAGCAGCTCTAGCATCTTCAAATGCTTTCTTCTCAGCTTCTCTAGCTTCTACGCTACCATCCAACGTGTTGTTGATACGGTTAGCAAAGCTTTCCATCTGTGATCTAGGGTCTGCAATACCTAAAGACTCTGACCAACCCCTTGTTGTAGAACGTAGGTACTTGTTTATCTCTTGTACACTGTCCCATGCAGGGTGGCCAACTGCTTGCTTCTGATTACCAGAGCCATCAGTGAACACAAGCTTAAGTCCTTTGTCTCCTGCTACTACACGAGCACCACGTTGGGTTAAGCTGTTAGTGTTGTGAGACTCGATAGCATCTATGATCCTTGCAGGTACAGTCCCTGCTACAAGATCCCACTGAGACTTAGCTAACTTCTTCTGTTTCTCGGTTGCTAACTCCTGTGAAGCACCAAGTATTACAGATGTAGCAGCTTCCGTGTTGTTGTTGTTCTCAAACAAGTCTGTTACTGCTTCCTTAGCCTTATCGCTGTCTGTCTCTTGGATACCAGTCTGCTGTGCAATAAGCTGCGCGGCTGCCATCTGCTCAGGGTTTAGCTTAGTTGTCGGGTTCTGCATAGCACGTATCGTTGTGCTCATTACATCACTAAACCTAGCTATCCCGTTCTCTCCTTCGAGTACATCAGCGATTGGCTGTAGTGCAGGGGATACACTTAGTAAGTTCCTAAGCTGTTGAGGATCTCCATTGGCCTTGTTAATCAAGTCAATGTAACGGCCTGCTGTTCTGTCACCGTAAGAGTTATGAAGGAAAGTGAACATAGGTAACGCATCAGCAGCGTATACCTTATGCAAGTTAGTCAAGCGCTTAAGACCTTCACCTCGTAAGAAGTCTGTGTCAGCAATAGCAGAGAAATCTCTAACTGATTGGTAGCTGTCCTTGATTACTTGCCTAGCTCTAGCTATACCATCAGCTGAAAGAGGTTTACCTGCCGCTACTGCACGAGTCCTTAGTGTCTGAAGCTCAGCTTCTTCTGCCCTTAGTATTGAGTTCTCCCAAGTAGTCTGGTTAACTTCTTCACCTTGAGCCGCCATTTGACCTAGCGTAGAGAACATATTAACTGCGCCCTCTTCTGCTAGAGAAACAGCTTCCTTATCTGCCCACTCTCTCTCAACCATGCTGTCATTCTCAAGCCTTGCATCGTTGTAGTCTCTTTGTCTCTGAGTAGTCTCAGTCTTAGCAATGAACTCAATGGCCTCTGCTGTAGTACCACCAGTTGCAATCTTGTAGTCTTGTATAGCTTGTTGTCTCTTGGTAAGAGGCTTGTTGTTAGCTGCCTGTATCTGTGCATTAGTTTCAAACGCACCGAAGTAAGACTGTACAGCTGCTGACTCTGGGTTAAACCCTAGTAAGTTAGTAGCTGCTGATCTCATCTTGTCAGCAAACAAAGGAGACTCTTGAATCCCCTTGGTTACGATGTCTGCAACTCTAAGTCGAGCACTCTCACGAGAGATCTTACCTTGATTGACACCAGACTCAAGCATTGCTGCCTTCTTCTGTACCTCTGTCAGGTTAGGATCGCTCTGTATCAAGGCTCTTTTAGCAGCAGCCTCTTCCATAGCCTTCTGGTCTCTATCTAAAGACTGTTGACCTTCAGTTGTTAATCGGCTCACCTCTTCTTTTGCATAGGCATCACCGTACTTGTCCAGAGTTTCGAGAGCAGTGCCAACACCCTGTACAGCAGTATTTATGTAGCTATTATCAGGAGTGACAATCTGTTGATTGCCAATCCCTACTGCTCTCTCCCCTTGGGTTTCTTGTATTGGAGCAAAAGTACTCATTAATCTTCCTCTGGTTCATTAATAGTTTGAACATTTGTACCTAGAACTGCGGATAGTTTAGTGATCCCTTCAGTCATGTCAGTACCTATCGTTTGTATGTATCTACGTAGTGACTTAGCTTCTTTAGTATCAGACATTAGCCTACGTTGGACAGCTTCTTGAACTGCTACCTTCTCATCAGGATCTAAACCTGCAAACATAGTAGCCATTTGCTGTTCATGCTGTGCTTGCTTAGCGTCAGACCACTGACCTGTACGAGATTTGAATACTGCATCGTTCATACGGTGTATCAACATGTCTGCAATCTTCTGACGTACTGCCTTAGCATTCTCAGTCATTTCATTCAGCTTGTATATCTTAGCCTCATCTGATAACTGGAAACCAATCGCTTTCATGATTGATTCTCTTACGTCAAACTCTCTGCCTATCAGGGTGTCGCCACTGTTAGTAAGGATTCTGTCCATAACCTGCATGAACACAGCCTTCTCACCATTTCTCCAAGTAGATACAGTCTCTAGGAACGGCATGGTCGGTATCTTCAGTACATCAATAGCATCTATTGGAGTTGCTTGATACATCAAAGGTTTGATCTGATGTATAAAGCTATCCCAGAAGCGTTGACCTGTTGCACCAAATGCACCCATCAACTTGATTGCTACTGTATCCTCTGAGAACATCCAGTTATCTACAAAGTCTGTAACACCACGTATCAATGATCCTCGTGATGATACCTCTGCATCTACTCCGAATATCCCTAGAGTTGTGAAACCCCAGAAACCATCGTTCCAAGTCTTAACAAGTACAGGGTTGTTGTCTATGTCTTGTTGTGTAACATCAGCAACTTCCATTAGGTAGTTACTTGCAAAGTTAACAAGAGGTACACCTGCTGTACCGTACAGAGCAACCTGACCTGCTAGGATTCTCATCCTCTCTGCACCAGTGAGTGAGTCGTTGAACCCACCAACAGTCTCAAGTGCCTTAGCAGATACTTGGAAGAACTGTGTTGGTATAGAAGCAAGACCTTTCTGCCACTGTGCTCTGTTAGCCTTAGTCATGTTAAGCATCAGAACGTTAGCTCTGTCCATAACAGCCTTAAGCTCAGCATCGTTTACCTTAGATCCTTTCTTGAAGTTCTCAAAGCCTTCTAGTCTACCTGCTTTAAGATCATCAAGAGCTGAAGTAAAGGACATACGTCTGTTGAGTAGCTCACCATGTCGATAGAACAGTAGACCTTTGTCAGCTGCCTTAGATACTGCATCCATTGCTATACCATGTCCACGTATTGCAGCAGCATGGTCAGCTGTTTGCAAGATAGAGTCCTCAAACCCTGTACGTATCCACAGTTTGTGCAGTTCCTCAAACTCCTTGGCATCCATACCTGCAACCTTAGCTGCATTCTTGTATGATCCCTTAGGAAGTTCTCTGCCTAGCCCTAGTACTGCCAATCCAGTAGTATGTCGCAGTGTTTCGGTTAGGTTCTTACCTAAGTTCATTGACACAGCTATTGACATACCCTGTGCTTGTACCCATAATTGTGCAGGGTTAAACCAACCAAGTAAGGAGTGGAATGCAGCTGCTCTAGATGCAGCAATTGGATCTTTATCTCTCATCCAACCTGCTATCCTAGCCCCTGACTCAGAGTTCTTACCTAATGCCCACTCATATAAACGCTGAGTAGCACCTTGGTACACCTGTTCTTCCTTAGAAGGGAAGCCTTGCCAGTCTCGGATCTGTCTAGCCATCTTGTTAAGGAACTCACCAGATCTAGTAGACTCTATGCTGTCTGGCAATGTACCAAACTTATCAATGTCTTTACCTGTTAGTGCCTTAGCTGTGTTGATCCAACGTTGTTCAAGTCCTAGCCTCCACTGATTGATAGGAACTTGCCTTGATACGTTGGCAATGTTCCGAACAAGCGCTTGGTAGGGAGAAACACGTTGACTTCTCTCGCCTTCTAGTCCAAATAGTATCTCATCTTGAGCACGAGCAGCTGTATATAAGCCACCTGATCCATGTGAGAAAGAACCTGCTGCACTATTCGTGATCTCTTCTTCCCGATCTTCTAAGCTTTTGAACTTTCCTTCAGCTTGAAGTCGAGTAGTGCCGTTATCTTCCATGTCTTTAACGATTTGTTGTTCACGGAATGTCTCAGCATCTTTCTTATTGTCGAAATAACGAAGAGTTCTAGCTACTGTAGTGGTTTCTTTACCATCAACTACATCATCAGCAAACTCTTTAACGAACCAGTGTCCATTCTCTGACACTCGTGGCACATAACCACGCTTACGGTTGAGTACAACTGAAGGAAGTTCGTGTATATCCTCTGCATTTACTAGTACATGGGAGAATTTACCACTTGTTCCATCAGGAGAGTAAGCTTCAGGTAACTTAACCATCACTTTACCCATTGCGTACTGCTCATCTAGAGCATCACGGCTAAGGGAAGTGGTTACTTCACCATCAACTGCATCCCAAGCCTTAGCAATGTTGCCAGATGTAAGGGAATTGTAAGCATCGTTAGCAGTTTCATTACGTTTGCCAAAGCTGTAGCTCTGCTCGTTGAATCTTACCTGCTTATACTTACGTGCGATCATCTCTTGACGTTTAGTATTGTTACGAAGTCTCCACAAGTTGTTATACAACCTGTTAGTCTTGTAATAAGTAGAGATCTGAGCATCATCAAGGTGGTATGCACCTTTCAATGTGTCAACATCGAACACTGTGCCACGAGTACCATCAGCATTAGGGAACTCATCCCCTTCACGTAGTACATGCTCTACTTCAGCTAGCTTCTTACGGTTCTTAGGTCTTAGTAAACTTCCAAGATCCTTAACAGCCTCTGTTTGTAAGTCTGTTAATTCCCTGAACAGCTTGGCTTGTGTTGAGTCCAGTCGTGTTGCTGTTTTTACATCTAGCTTCGTCAACCCTTTAGCAAATACTGTAGGGCTAGACAAGAAAGCAGATAGTGTAGCAATCTCTGACTGTTTCCACTGTCCTACGTTGTCAAGCGTAAGGTCTAGATCGTAGGTCTCATTGTATAGCTCACCATTTTCATCCCTTGCTTGGTAGCTAAAGGTTGTGGTGTTCTCTGCTCTGTTAACAACAGTGATGTTCTCATGCTCAGCAGCCTTGAACTTCTTATACGCTGCTTGTTCTTGTAGTCCCCGCTCAACACTGTTAAGTATCCCCTCTTTCATGAAGGAGTTACCTGCCATGATGTCGTCGATAGTCTTGTCTGTGTTACCGAAGAAGGTACGTAGAGACTCTTGAGCCTTAGAGCTGATACCAGCTGTGTAAGCTGGATCTAACAGAGATATATCAAATGCTACTGCATCTCCGAACGCTGTCTCTTTAGACAGGTTCATTGCTTCAGCAGACTCATCACTTACTAGTGCTGTAGCTACCGCTTCACCTGCATCATCTTCGTTACCTACAGCTTTCATAGTCTTAGGTAAGTTGATGGTGCTCTTGAAACTTCTGACTGCTAGGGCAAATGCTGCACCTGCTGATGTTAGGTCTACTGCATCAATTAGTTTCCACCAGTTAGAGAAGTCTGATAGATCGTCGTCACCTACTGGATTGATAAACTTCTCTAGAGTAGGGAACCCTCTGATAGGGCCAAGCTTATCAAGCACATGCTCCTGTATATAAGGGAACATCTCTTGTTGCTGTTCCATAGGTAACGATTTAAACTTGACTATCGCGCTCCTCATGTTCTCTTCGTTACCGAAGATGTCACCAGTGAGCGAGAACTCTCTAAGCGTAGAAACAAAAGGAATCATCTCTGCGCCAAAGTCCATCACCTTGTCACCCGTACTAAACTCTCCCATTGCTTCAGCAAACATTTCGTAAAGCTTAAGTTGGTTAGTAGCTGCTGCTCTTTGATCAGGGGTAGCGTCAGGGCCAGCGATTGCATCTACGTAAGCAGCTGTTGAGTCTAGCTCTTGTGCTTGTGTATCAACAACTGCCTTCATCTCTGCTGCTGCTTGGGCACTCTCGAAGTCAACATCAGGGTCAGCTGTGTATAACTCTTCTAGTGCACCTATGATTGAAGCGCTGTCCTCTTCTGCCTTCTCAGCAGTTAGTTGACCGAGCCTACCATCCTTGTCTAGCTCACCAATGTTATTCTTGTAGCCTTGAGTAACTGGTGTTCCATCAATATAGTTCTGAAGAAAAGCAGCCTTTAAAGCCTTGTGCCTGTCTAGCTCTGGGTTAGAAGCTGCACCTAGCAAAGGCATCTCATCTAGCCCTGCTGAAGACGGCGTATCTTCTACCGTCAAGTCAACTACACCAGAAGCTATATCAACTTCTTCCTGTGCAATTGCTTGATCAAAAGAGTTTTGTTCGTTGGGCAACATTATCGACCTCCAGTTACACCAGTAGTGCCAGTCTCTTGTGTTGGGCTACCACCGCCTCCTGCAAAAGAAGATAGCGTCTGTACTGCATTTGTTGTAGCATTAACGATAGCTGCATTAGCGTTAGCATTAGCTGTTGTGAAAGCAGCAGACTGTCTTAAATCAAAGGACTGTTGGCCAGAAGTAAACGCTGCATTAGCAAACGATTGTGAAGTACCTAGGTCTGCGCCAATAGAAGAGATAGCACCTTGCAATGGAGATGAGCTAGCTGTGATACCAGAAGATATACCTGCTGCAAAGTTAGAAGCCTGTGCTTGTCTTGCCTTGGCTATCGCTCTACGTCGCTCGATACCTCGGTTGACATCCGCTCTTGCTCTCTCTATATCATTTGCTCTTTGTTGTTTACGCTCTGCTCTCTTGGCTGCCTTGCGCTGATCAACAGCTGATGCAACTTGAGCACCACCCGATAGAGCTGTAGCCAGTAACATAGTACCTGCCATTATTTATTCCTCAATGTTTTTGCGTAGGACACTTCTACTTTTTTGTATCCATATTTTCCTGTTACAGACTCAGCTGTAGCTTCGTCCCTAAATGTAGCGGTAAACCAAGCTACACCTATCTCTGTTAATTCTTCTTCTGTAAATTCAAACAGTAACGAAGCCAACCCTTGCCCCCTGTGGTCAGGGGATACATACAGTGTGTCCATCTTAGCAACAGTATCTTCTTTGTTGTGATGGTGCTGAGATAAGATAGTAGTCATGTAAGCCAGTGGCTTCTTGTCGTCATGAGCAACGACACACAACAGTGTGCCATTGTCATACATCTCTGAGTAGAGATCCCAGTCTATATCTAGATCAACTGCATCCTCTCTGAAGTCGCCTTTGTAGTGATCCTCATGGAGTGGGGTTAGGTACTCTGCAATCTCAGCAGGGTTTACTACATCAATTGTAATCATACTCTTGTCCCCACTGTGTACAGTACGCTGTAACCTAATAGGTGGAAGCCCATACCTGCTGTTGCATTGAACTTCAAGCCTAGGGATGTGCCTCTTCCTCTGATCCTGTTACGTGTACTTATAACATCCTGACCATAGTCGAAAGACTCTCCAGCTGTTGCTGGTGTGTAGTTCTTGTTAAGTCTGTAAATGTCTATAGGATTGCTTAGGTTAGTCTTCCAATCCCATCCATATGACATGAAGCAACTAGAAGGATTAACAACAGCAAGTTGACCAGTATCAGTGTCTATGTCAACAACCTGCTCTGTTCTCCTTAAGTGTGTCTGTACTATAGGAGCCATCTTAGTCTTGTTAAGAACATCACTTAGTGCATCGAAGCCAGTCTCTACGAAGGAGTCTATAGGATTGCCAAAGTCTTCGTAGTCTGCACTCTCTATGAACCCTGACACTTTGTATACAGATGTGAACGGGTTAACAGAAGACAGTGTGAGGATCTTTATAGATGATCTGTCTGTGTTTGTTATAGTGGTAGAGACTTCAACATCTTCTCCACTGTCAGTAACAATAACACCACCGTCATACACACCCTCTGCTACAACAAGAGATCCTACTGTCTCTACACTGATGGCAGATACTGGTAAGTCTTGAGGGCTTAGGGTTAGGTCGTACTTATAGAAAGCGTTAAGACCTAGGTCAAGGACTAAGACTTTGTTGAAGGACTTAGGAGTGAACGTAGTTTGTTGCAGTGTGTCAGGGAGATCTTTTCTGTAGAACCATAGCACCCTGTCTGCCCCTTCATCGTAGACTGAGAAGCAAGCATCCCTTGAGTTAGAAACTATCTCACCATACAGTGTCTTGATCTTCTGTGTAGTAACATCAGTAGCTACTAAGAACCCCGCTTCATCTTGCGATATAACAATAGCGGAAGAGTTAGACCAGTAGAAGATACTGTCTTTAGCTGTAACAATACTGTCTACATTTAGACAACCTCGGTTAGTGATCTTACGTACAGTAAAGCTAGTAGCCTTAAAGCTTGTTTGTTCACCATCACCAGCTATGATCCAGCTACCGTTATCAGCAATAACAAGTAAGCCTACACCTACTGTTGTTATCTTAAGTATCTTACCAACACCTTCAAGACCTATCACACCACCATCAGTATCAACCAGTTCATTGATTACTTCAGCAGTTGGATCTGCTTCTTGGTAACACTTCTCAGCTGTCTCGATACGATCCGTTAAGATCTGAGAGAAGTATACGTTGTTAGCAAAAGCAGACGACTCTAGTCCTGCGTACCATATCCTTCCTGCATAGTAAGCAACACTCGTTGGCCTAGTATTAGATCTCTCTATCTCATTGTATGTTCTGAAGTTAGCATACGCTGAACCAAAGGTATCAGGTATTGAGCAATAACCTACTGCCTTTCTTTCTTTGTAGAAAGCTTCAAGGATAATCTTACCCCTAGGAGATGGGCTGTTACCAGTGTAGTCATTCTGTAGTAGGAAGGGTTGATATGCTACCTGCCTGTCTATGTCTGAACCACCACCGTTCTGGTAGGCATGGTATACATGCGCTATAGTAGGATAGAAGTTAACTCTGTGAAGAGTCCATGCCGCTGCTAGTTGCTGCAAGGCATTACCATTAGGGTTCTGATCGTCCATCACTGTGCTTGTGACTTCAGTGTAGAATCCTGAGCCATTAACTTCTGATGGCCAACCTTGGTTAGCTAGGTTATAGAAGTGAGCACCAGACATCTCAGTCTGTCTCTCTGAACCATCAAGAGTAAACGTACCAAGAGAAGGCAGTGTTGTTGACAAACCTTCTTCAAAGATACTGAAGTCTCTGATCTTGAGAACCAAACTTGTTCTGCTAACAGATCCTTTGTTAACTCCATCCCCTGTAAAGGTTAGGACAAATGGGTCACAGTATGGGCCTGAAACAAATAACCAACCCTTTCCTGATACAGCTTGTACCTTAGAGGATTGTCTATCTGCTGTTGTAGAGCCTACTAGGGTACGACTAGGAGCAGAGATTGTTATAGGGTCTGCTGCTAGGCTGCCTATGATCTGTTCGTCTACCACATAGTAGAACTCTAGCCTGTCACCGATCTGGACAACAGCTATGTTCAAGCTCTCATCACCATTCACAGAGTCCCAAGATAGTACTTGAGTAGCTGTCTCTGCAAATGTAGTAGATAGTGTAGGGAATGCTACTTCAGTTGCGCCTGTGTACTGCAAACCATTACGAGTCTGTATACTACCGTCTTCGTTAATGTCTACATTGCTTAGGTCTGTTGCAGAGTTCTCAGGAAAGGATAGTGTAGGTGCTTCTGTTGCTAGACCTCCTGTGAAGTTAGCATATACCTTAGCTGCTGCTTGTCTAGTCATTGTTTACCTTCTATCTTCCGAAGTTGTTTTTAAAGTTTGGCATGTTGGTACGGTAAGCATGTTCACGTAATTGGCTCATGCCTCTGTTACGTCTACGCTCTGCTTCAGGGGCTGGTGACCTTACCAACTCTAGAGAACAAGCTGATGTAAGTTCTGCTAAGAACAAAGGGAACATCTTGTGGTCAAGAGGTAGTACGTAGTCATCATCCATTACAAAAGTAGGGACACTTGCTGCTCTACATACAGTCTTAGCACCTTGAAGTGTTGCCTCTACTGTATTATCAAACGAGTCACACAATATTACTGAGTTGTCCATCACTGTGAAGTACTCAGGCATCTTGTCATTCTTAACAAAGAACTCAGATGAGTTGTATGTTGAACTCTGAGTATCAGCTTCTGAACTCTTCAGGTTATACGAACGACGTAGAAACTCTTCAGGCTCTAGCTCTTGAAGTTCTTTGTATACAGTGTCTGTGTCTGAAGCAGTGGTTACATTGTAACGTACTGAACAAACCTTAGTTACATTCTCTGGAAGTCTAAGACCTGTAGGGTTTGATGTGTCACCCATTGACTCTACTTCTAGAATACTGAACTGAGATGGCCAGTCATTTCTATTGAAGAGATCGTATAAGGTATCCTCTGCTTCACGAGCAACAAGGATACTGTCAGGAGAATCATTTATAGAGTTGATAGGATCAAGATCCAGTTTCTCCATTACTCTTTGTACTGCGTAGTTTAAAGTCCTAGACATGGTTCACCTTATGTATAATCTTTTGATTCTCTAACAAGCATCACGCTAGTAGTGTGTATGTCACAGCTACCTGTACCTTCGTATGTCAAGTAGAACTCACCGCCATTAGCAAGGTAAGTAGACCCTGTATATACTGGGAATGCTGCACTACAAAGAACTGCACTGCCTGACTTGCGTAGAGCTATGTCTCGTGAGAAGATAGTTCCAATACTGCCGCCTATATCTAGCTCAAGCGTTATATAGGGCTCTGTACCAGCGTAGTTCTCTGCTGTAAAACCTAGACGAATGTGGTATACATCGAACTCTGCAATAGGGGTATGTTTGTTTGTTGCAGTGTCCCACATGGAACTTACTGCGTCTGATGGGTTACGTTCTATTGTCGATACACCACCATCGCATAAAAATTTAGTTCGGACTCCACTGGCTATATCCATTGTAGGAGTACCAGCTGTTGTCCTTGAGTCTTGAAACTGTGACCAACCTTTAGTTCTTTCAAACGTTGAACCACCAAGACCGTCAGCAGTTAGGTATGAACCTGCTACTGCTCCGTCAGTGCTAGCATCTGTTAAGTCTCCCCAAGTAGAAGCCCCTCCACTAGATACTAATATCTCACCTGCTGTTGAAGTTGCCGCATCCTTTACATCGTGTAGGGATGAGCCTGTTAATGTGCTATGCTCTGCCATTTTTTAATCCTATAAATAAAAAAAGGAGAGGAGAATCTAATCTGCCTCTCCTCTTTCAAGTTACTAATTATAAATAATAATTAGATACGGTATTTAACTACCAATGTACCAGCACCAGTTGTTACAGTACCAGCTACAGAAACATAGTTGTCTTCTGTAGTTACTGTGCCAACCAAAGCACCAGAACCTACTGTGAATGAACCAGCAGCAGGAGTACCAGTAGTGATCAAGCCATCAGCGTCGATGTCAGCACCAGCTGCATCCATAGTACCAACAGTGATCGCACCAGAGAATACTTCAGTACACTCTAGTTCAGCTGAAAGGATAACAGCACCGGCAGGAATGCCCATGTTAGAACCTTGTACAGCTGTACCGATAACAGGTAGGTTAGAATGATCCAAGTCTAAACGTAGTTCTTTATCCATACCTTTAGTATGAACAGTACCACCTTCTTTCTGGATACCATTTGAAGTACCGAAAGGTACTGTTAGGCCATCGTTGTTGACCCAAGTGTTTGCGAAAGTCATTATATATTTCCTTCTCTATTAAGCGATTGCAGATGAATCAGCAAGAACAGTGATCGCATTCTCTGGACGGTATAGACCAAAACCGAAAGATTGAGTCAACTGGTGGTATTCAGTCTCAACGTCTTCATCTCTCCAAGAAACGAAACGTGGCTGACGACCCATTGCACCGATTACTGGCGAAGCGTCACCGCCGATAGCCATGAAGTAGTTAGCTTTGTAACCAGAGATGTCAGCAGCTTGTGGAGCTGTGCCATTGTAAGTTGTCAAAGCAGCTTCGTCTGCACTGATTTCAGGGAGGAATTCAGAAACATAAACGTCAAAGCCGTAGATGTTACGCATGAAACGAAGACCAGTACCATCAAGGTGACCTTCTGTTACAAGACCTTCCCACATTGGGTTGTTAGAAATATCAACGATGTTAGACTTAACGTTCATGTTGTGTGCAGTAACTGCATCAACGATTGCAATACGACCTTGAACAGGAGCTTGTGCTTTGTTCAAAGAGTAGTTAGCATATGAGAAGTCAGACAAAGTTAATGAGTCTGCTGGTGCAGTAGAACCGTCACCAGATGCAACGATACGGTGGTTACCGTTGTTGATCACGTTAGCTGTGTTAGCTGTTTGACCATCGTTGATTGTTTCTAGGAACTTAGTTTCCATGTAAACGTCATGTGCACGTTTCATTTTAGCAGGAGTACTTTGTAGTACTTGGTTAGCTTGGAAAGAAGTTTCAAAGAAGTGATCAGTGAAAGGAACTTTAATACCTTTGAACTCATCAATGTTGAATGTGAACTGACCAGTGTCCATACGACGTTCTGGTAGAGCTTGGCTCTCAGCCCAGTTGTCAACTTCAAGTTCGCTCAAAGAGTTAACTTTCAAAGTTGTACGGATAGAATCAGCAGGAATATCACCAATCCAGTTAACCCACTGTTGTGCGTAGGTTGGCTCTAGTTGAGCCTCTTTAAACATTTCGCGAAAGATTTCGCTACGTTGTAGATGGGTACTACCCCATGAAGAATCAATAGACATTACTATTACCCTTGTATAGTTTATTTAGAAAGACATGTTTCTCGGAAAGCCTTCTGTGTTTCAGGCTTGAAGTACTCTTTAGGATTATCCTTACGGAGCTTCGAGAAGTATGCTAGTTTCTGTTCTTTAGTTTGATTGTCGGTTGTGTAACCAACGTGAGTACTTTGTGATGGGGTTGCTGATGCAGGAGCTGAACGGGTTACACCCACCATCTCATACACAGCTTTAGGAGACTTCTTAGCTAGTTCAAACATATCGTCAAACTTAAGTCCAACTTTATCAGCAGCTTGTCGTACAACATCATCGACTTTATCTGCACCGTAAGTCTTAACTAAAGTTTCTGATACTTCCTTGAAGTTCTTGTCTTGAACCTCTTGGGTTGTCTTAGCTTCTAGTGTTCCTAGTATCTTGCTCACCAGCGTTTCTTCATCAAGGGTTGTGTCTTGATTACTGTTCTTCGCTTCTTCCATGCGTTTGAGCTGATCTTCAACTGAGCCCATCGACTCTACTTTAGTTGCGATAGATGTCATTTCTTCACGAAGCTTTTGGTTCTCTTCTTTCAAAGTATCAATGAAAGAATCCTTATCACCAATGCGCTTCTGCATCACATCTATTTGTTGTTGAAGATTACTTCCTGAATCATTATTCCCATTGTTGCTGTTGTCAGCACCTGATGCGAAACCTGTTTCAGTTGTTCCTTGATTACCTTGGTCGTTGGTAAATGATTGTTCGGTCATTTGTATTCCTGTGTGTTGTCCACAAATAAGTTAAGTACATCTCTCAGTGCTCTACGGTAACCGAAGTTATCGGCTTGGTATTGCGACCAAGAGTTCTTCTCATAGTTAGAGGAGCTTTCAGACTCCTTGATTTTATTCTCTATCTTTTTCTCTAGCTCATCTGCTAAAGATGTGAGGAAAGAACGGGAGGCTGTGAAGCTCTCCCTAACGTTGTTCGCTTTATCCTCATTTAATCCTGCTACGAGTTTATCGTTAAGCGCCAATTGCCGCTGCGTCTTCTTCATCTAGTTCACTCATTCCTGTTGGGTCAATCATCTGTCGTTCTGCCAACATGTTCTGTGCTTGTCCTTCCATTGAAGCTGCCTCTAATCTCTCAGGGATTCTTCCGAATGGTTCGTACAAGTTCTCGAAGTCTAGCAAGTCAGCCCATAGCTGCGCCATCTTCTTGGCTGGGAAGTGTTGAGCAACCTCAGGATCTGCCATACCAGTCTGGTAGAAAGTAGTAAGCTGTTGCGTAATGCGTGACTTACGTGCATACTCTCTTGCACCTACTGGGATAACCTTACCGTTAGATACTAGGTCTTCCCTTGTTATTGTGATAAACTCTTCTACACCTAGATCATCGTCAATGATTGATACGACATCTGATGTATGTAAGTTTTGTATTGCTAGTTCTAGTTCAGCGTTAACAACCTCTTCTAAGAACTTAGAGAAGATGTCAGTCTGATACTCGAACCCTCGGTTAGCATTGTTTGAAAGCATGTTAACTTCAAACGCTGTCTTCTCACCGGGGCTGCGTATGCCTAGTGCTTCACGTGGAGCATTCGCATACTCTTCCATAGCTCGTTCAAGTTCCTGAATCTGGAAGTCAGCATTCAGTACAGTTGTGTCTGGAGCTAGGTAGTTAACACTGCCACCTTCAGGTATCAAGTAGTGCGTTGCTGCACCAACCTTGAACTTCTGAACATCACCTTGGATAACAACATCTGGATCTAGCATGTTATCAAAGGCATCAGCCTTAGCATTCTCTAGATGGTTGATACGGTACTGCATACCTACCAACGGTTCTAGTGGCCCGTACCCCCAAAGGTTATCTGGACGTGGCTTCCAAACTGAATGGAAGATGTTAGGCTTACCAGTGTATGTGTTCAGTGGTGTCTTACGTAGGATGTGCCTACCATCTGCAACTGTGATCAAGTGGTTCTTAAGAAGCTCACCTGACTCTTGATCGTAGATGTCACCATAGAATTCATACAGTGTTACGTGTCCAGAGATGTAGTAGTCACCAGTATTACCGAAGCCATCAGGGATAAGACTCTCGTCTATCTCACCATCTTCAGATTGTCTACCGATCTGGAACCGATCTTCTTTCATCTGTGCAAGAACTTCTGGATCATAGCCAAGGCTAGGATTCTCTTGCATCGCTATCTCCATCTCGCCTAGAGTAGTTCTAGTACGGATGATAGTAGGGGAGTTCTCAAAAGCAGAAGCTTTAGGATTCATCACTACATCGTATGGAGAGTAACGTACTGGGCGTGGCCCAATGTAAGCAGGTATCTTCTCACCAGTTACAGGATCGAAAGCATACTCTGTTACGTACTCGACACCAGCGAAACAGTTACCGTATAAGATCCAATCGTTGATCAAGTCTCTGATTGTCTTACGGAATGTTGACAGCCTGTGCTTAGTGTTAAGGTAAGCCAGTGCTGCTTGTCGCTTAGTCTTAGAGCTGGAGTCTTCGTCATTGCCTATGAACTCTAACCAATCCCTGTGAGGGAACAAGCTGAAGTCAGTGTTGACAAGTAAGTTGTTATATATGTTGTACAACTTAGGACGGTTAGTTGTATTGCTCCACTCATTCTTTTCGTTAGTGGTATCTCTTGTAGAGGTAGCAAATACATACTGCTTAGTCTCTGTCCAACGGGTCTTAGCTTCGTGCTTAGCTCCGTCCCACAATGACCAAGTTCTGTATATAGCTCCTGCTAGAGATTCATCAGAAGAAAGAACATTTCTGAAATCCAGTGTATTAGCACCAGTGCTCGCCATTATAAATTACCTTTTATCTTCATCGTTTCCTTCCCCCAAACCTAGCATTAGTTATAACTTTCTGATCTGTGTCTAGGTACTCTGTTGTTTGTATTGGGGGCTTAGCATCTTCTAGGGCCATACCTAAAGCATCAACCAAGTCATCATGTGGAGGATTCTCTAGTATTAACTCTTCTTCTAATGTAGATGTAAGGCCATCCCTGCGGTGGAATATTGCCCTAAGTTCATACTTAGGATTAACAATTGCATACTGCCTTAGGATCTTTGACTTAGTTCCTGCACCAGCATTTGATTTGTGATCAACTGAGATAGCTCCTCCATTCTCTCTGGAGATCCTCTCAACTTCTTTAGCAACTAACTTACCACCTGAGTTAGTTTCTATCTTGATCTTTCTGAAGCCCCACTTCTCTGACAGTCTCATGATGTTATCGTAGTAGACTTGGAAGGAAGCTGTCTTGAATCTATCTAGATCCAGTACGTAGTAGAACCCTTTGCTATCCACACCAACTACTGCTATTGCAGTGTAGTCAGCACGTTTACCGCCAGACTCTGTAGCCTCTGTCCATGCAACGTCCATCGCTGCGTAGACTCTTAGCCTCTGTCCTTTGAACTTGATACCACCTGTATCGAACTCAATGAACTTAGGATCGTAGTACTGAAACAAACTTCTATCTAGGATATTAGTTGTCTCGTCATTAGGATCGTTGTAGTACTGTGCGAAGAACTGTGCCCTCTCGCCTTTGGAATCGTAGTCAGACCTGATGATCTCAAGCTGCTGTATATCGAATCCGTACCACTCACCAGTTACAGGAGATAAGGATCGTGACCACAGGAAGTTACCTGTGCCATCTCCTTCATCCTCAACCTTCTCTTCCATTATATCCCAGAGAGGTTCTTCTGAAACAAACTCTCTGTTTGCCTCATCCCATACCTTGTACTTAGCGTTGTACATATCTTGGTAAGCATCCTTAGGATGATACCGTGTACCTACCGCTTTGATACTACCACCTGCATTCAAGATCGAAGTACACTGTGACAATGCCTTCGCCACTTCCTGTCTACCTGCCTCGCTGTATGCTGTCTTAGGAACAACAACGTCATCAAAGATGATAGCGTCTGCGTGCAGTCCAATGAAGTTAGCCTTCACTGTCTTAACGATGATGGTGTGGTCTCGTATCCCTCTAGCTTTACGATGTGGGTGATCTACGTTAAAGCTGTAAGCAGACCATTGCTCTCGGTCTCCTTCCTTATCGTTGATCATCTCAGGCCAAAGCTTGCTGTATACTTCCCCTGTCATCATGTTCTTAATTGCGTAGAGCTGATCCTTTGCAAGATCCTCACCAGCTGATAAGTAAACTAATGTAGTCCAAGGCTTACGTGTTATCTCCCATGCACACCATGTTGCTATGCAGTGAGACTTAAGATGTCCACGTGGTAGAAGCAGTAGCTGACGTTTGTTAGCATCTGGATCTGATAACCACCTGAACACCTTCTCGTGTATGTCACCGTAGACATAGGTAGGGTTTATTACCCTAGCAAATGCCCACAGGTCATTGATACATTCGTTTCTTAAATCTTCTTTTGTCAGTCTCTTAGAAGACATATGCATTCCTTACTTTGGATTAGCTTCCTTTACTGCTAGGATTCTAGCTTTCCAAGCGTCTATGTCATGGTAGATCTCGTCAAGCTGGTCACCGATAGGCCCGTAGGCTTCTCTGCGAGCTGCGTCTACTAGAGATGCTGCATACACTGGGCAGTCTTCCCAAGCTTCTGTTGCTGGATTATACTTCTTCCCAACAATATCACTAAGCGGTTGATGCGGAACTGTGTAGTAGTTCTCTGTATCAGCTGGGGCTGGGTACTCTATCACGCCACCGTGCTCTTTGTGTACGTATAAGTTTGCCATTATAATCTTCCTACTCCATAAACCGCTGTAACAACACCACGGAGACTGCCGCCCATATTAAAGTATGTTGAGCTTGATCCGCTTTGTAGTATCTCTATGAATCCGTCTGAGCCAACAGAGTGGACATACTTACTACTAGATCTTTCCCATGCTTTTGATATAGAACTTGTCTCTATGACTAGGCTGCTTCCCCAGTCAGTTTCACCTGCGACGATAACTATGTATCTGAAGTTTGTGTATGCTTCAGAAAGAGACAGGTCTCCAGTTGTTGAGCCAGTGAACAGAGTGGTTCTGTTTGTTGCTTTGTTGGCTTCATCGTAAGCTGTCTTAACTGCTGAAGCTGTAGCGTACTTGGTTGCGCTGCTGTCGCTGACAGAAGAGGTAACCGTGTAGTTAGCAACATTACCTAAACCGACATCACCTTTAGTAGTAGCCTGTGCTCTAAGGTTTGGATAGGTTCCAGAAGTATCTAGAGATTCACCTGCTGGGCCTGTCTCACCTTGGATACCTTGTGGGCCTTGGATACCTTGGATACCTTGGATACCTTGAGGCCCTTGGTCACCTTGTATTCCTTGAGGGCCAGTACCGCCAAAGACTAAGGGAGTCTCCCATACACCCCTCGAAGGCACAAACTCATTACCGTTGACAGTCCACTCAGTGACAGAGTTTACAGGGACAGTCTGTGCGCCACGCTTGATAAATACGTAAGCTTCGGTAGTTGGTGCTGTTAAGCTACCACCGCCAGCTAATGAGCTGACATAATCTGTAACCTTTAAGTCGTATAGGTTGTAGTCGGTAAATCCCGTACCGTCTGTGTACGCCACGCCGATATGGGCATGGTCATTCAGGTAAGGTGCAGATAGCCCTGAGAATACAAAGTCTACGTAGTTAGCAGCTTGCGCCCCTATCTCAGTACTACCCGCTGCGTTGATGTAGTCTTTAACAGTTGGGAAATACGGTTGTGTAGCTCCGTTTAGTGGCTCTATGTAAGCACGATAAGCAGTGCCGCCAATGGCACCGTGTGGATCAAACACCCTTACGGTTATCTCATTCACACCAGTGTTAACAACCTGAGGAGGGAACCACTCAGTCACTAGTACAGCCGCGTCGTCAGCAACCGAACCAAGAGAGAATATATCTTCATAAGTACCGCTTGAGTCTGGGCTGAACGATTGACCTTGAGGGCCAACAAGTCCTTGAATACCCTGAACACCTTGTATGCCTTGTATGCCTTGCTCACCTTGCGGGCCTACTGGGCCAATCAGGTCGTCACGAGATGTGAACTCTTGTCCACTAAGTGTGATCTTAGAAGTCGATACATTAGAAGCATTGATCAGTGCGTTAACACCCATATCAATATCTACTTCCATAGCGTTGTTCGTACTGGAGGTACGATCCAATGCTTTGTTCAACGCAGTTTCTATTAATGTATTATTAGCAGTGTGCTGCGCTGCGGATAAGAATCCGCTTGTAATATCTGTTAAGTTTAATTGTACGCCCATCTGTTAATCTCTTATAGGAACTACGTTAAGTCTTAATGCTGCATCTGAAAGAAGTTCATCATCATTAACTTTCTTAGCTGCTTCTTTCTTCGCTTCGTCTTTAACGAATCTACCACGCTTAGTCTCTGCTGGCTTCTTAGACATATCCCAAAGCTTCTTGGCAGCTGCTGTATCGCCATCATTTACTGCGGCAATCACTGCTTTCTTAGCTAAGCTCTCATCTCTGTAACCAAGCTCATCGAGCCAAGCGTTGTATCCTCGGTGTGTTCTATGACCTTCACAAAACCATTTAGCTTTCTTCAGCTGTTCAAGGTGGGCATATCCACCAAGATGTTTAACTGCAAAGTCATACTCATCCACACTGCTAATAAAGAGCTGGTAGAGAGACTTATACTTTCTACCCCTGCGCTCTGTATCATTCTCTTTGAGGGTAAAAGGAGCGTCCCATTTCTCTTGGTCTTCGACTCCTAACCATTCAACAAAGAGCGACTTGGTTCGCCAAGCCCCTTTATTATCTTTAAACATTGTTTCTCCAATCTGTAGGAGACTGCCCTACAAATGAGACAGTTTCCTGAGCTGCACGCAAGCCATCGTTATAACTGTACCCTGCTGTGCTTCCCACTTGTCTGTAGTATGCAACTGCTAGATCGTTTAAGTTATATGAGCTAGACCCTGTTACAGATCTGTAGAATGCTATGGCCTTCTCTTGCTCTGATCCTATTGGCACAAGTACCACGGACTGAGTAGCTGCATTAAGAATAAGAATTGCTTCTTGTCCTATAACTCCAGAAGTTATTACCACTCTTCTTGTGATAACAATGTCTGTTGTCCAGTCACCATCAGTAGCTTCTGTAACTGTCCATACACCGTTAGCTGCAACGCTAAACGTTACACCTGAGTCTAAGTCACTTGTTACATCGTACTCAGCATGGTCAGATGTAACTACTGTCCCACCTGTGGCACCAAACAATATAGAACCGTTTGTTGTTACAGGGTCTACTAAGTCTACCAGTGTGTAGCCTGCTTGTATATTGAGAGGTATGTTACCTGTAGTTACAGTTTCTGCATCTACAGTAATATCCCAAGGATAGCCAGTAGCATCTACTTGCTTGCTCAAGTCACCAACAGGAAACTCTACAGTATATGGGCCTGTGCCCGTTACACTGACAGGAGTCAAGGTATCGTCTCCACTAACTGCTGTAGTGTTTAATAGTGTTGGCGCTGTAGCTGGGCTAGATAGAACCACGCTCCAGTTGACATCACGCTGCATAGAAGCATCGTTACTATCTAATATCATAATGCGATACTCCCTATTTGAGTATTATCTTCTCCAATCACATTCAAGTGACAACCTGTCAGGTCTCCTTGGAAGATACCAGTTCTAAACTTCATCTCAATCTGGCCATTAGTCCAAGACAAAGGTCTCATAGCTGCGTACTTAGTTGACTGAAAATAGTCGGCATTGTCTGAAATAACTACTCGACATGCTGCACCATCGCCATTAGCAAAGTAAAGATCTGACTCATAGAAGTTAGCGTCCTCTGGAATAGAGAAGCCTCGCACGTACCCCGGATAGGAGAACGAGTTAACCACTCTAGTAGGAGCTGACGGAACTGCTAGGATTAAGTCGTTTCTTTGCACTAACGCACTAGCGGCTACATCTGCCCTAGCACTCCTGTACTCTACAACGTTGTTAGCTGTTGTTCCGTCATAGTTCTTCTGATCGCACAGTGCTTCGTGGAAGAACACATCTGGGTAAGGGCGGTTGTGAACATCTGTTGGATCGTTCGTCGCTGTCCCTTCGTTCATGTATATAGTAGAGACAGAGTTAGAAGACAGCACCGGCGTGCCTGACTTAAACTTATCTGTTGGGTCATAAAAAGCATAACCCTCGCCACTTACAAAGAAGTCTGTATCTGTTGCGACGAAATCTCTGTCAGCCATCTTCCATACGTTTTTTAGCTGCCAAGTATTTGTGCCAGAGCTTAGCATAGGTTCAGCGTTGGCTTGGTTAGCTGCTGGCCAGTATGTTGCTCGGCTTTCAAACATCCGTGGATGTGCAGGGAAGTCTAGCCAGATCTTGCCCTGTACAGCTGTGCCGTTCTGTGTTGTAGCAAACGGGGTGGACGTACCCATCTTAATAGCTTTGCCAAGTTTGTCAGTAGTGCCTATGTCAAAACCACCAGTGTAGTCAAGAACAGCACCGCCACCAATCTCAATATCTGATGCAGTCAAGGTAGGGCCGGTTGCATTGTAGGTATCCATCAAGAACAAGAAGTTCGGGGCATTACTTCCGAACGAGTTTGTGCCGTCTGTTGATATAGTAAGAGTGTCGCCTTCTACCAAACCGTTTGGAGCACTCCAACCTAACGCTGCTGTGCCTCCACTGATCGGGCCTGCTGGTCTATCTCCAACATAACTATTGCCAACCTTAACCCAGTTGTCACCAACTGCTACAGTCTGTGCTGTCATGTTAACAGGATCAACTGCTACTGGTACTGCTGTGTTGCTCGGATCATCAAAGTAATAGCCTGATCCGCTATTCGGATTGTCTAATACTAAAGGCATATTACTTCACCGTTACAATATGAGCAGCTGTACGTATAGTCCCTGCGTCATCTACCTTAAGAACCATTGTACCATCAGCACCTTTAGCGGTTGTGATAGTAGTTGGAAGTGTAGTTTCTAATAGACCTGAGCCGTTAGTAACTTCTACTGTACCAGTTATCTTAGCTGAACCTAAGTTGTTGAAGTCAGTAGAGTCATACCAAGAGTACTCAATAGCTGTGATGCTGTCTAGGCTAACGCCATCGATGTCGATCAAAGTCTCTGAATACTTAGTTGGCGACTGGTAATCTAACTCAAACACTTCAGTATATGCACCACCACCAGTAGTATCTTGTACAAAGTAGACTGTGTAAAGAGTATCTGTGTCTGGTTGTGTTAGTGTAATATCTGAAGTTACGATACCGTCAAGAGTAACTGTTGCTGTTGACAATGCACCAGTACCTGCAACTAACTCTGCATCTGTTGGTGCTGTAGCTGCTCTAGGGTACACACCGCCATATACTACACCTGAGTTACCAGAGAACAGGTTAACTGTTATCTCGTCGTGCTCATTACCAGTTAGCTGTGGTATGAACACTGGTACTGGGTTGTCAGTGAAGAACTGTGTCTGTGAAGAAACATCAATGATGTCACCAGTGTTGCCATTGCCTGATTGATCAGGGATAGTAGTCTGGTCTGTAGCACCCCAGTTAAGCATGAAGTTCCAATCAAGAACTAGATCGGTAGGTTCATTGATAGCTGCGAATCCTGTTTGAGCAAATGCTTGTAGCTCTGCTTGAGTCTTAGCACCATGCCATACGCACATCTCTGCTAGCTTATAATCGAAGTCAGTGTTAGTTACTACGTGGTTAGGAGCACGACCACCAATACGAGCAATACTAAGAGAACCATCTGGAGGAGTTGCACCTACAAAAGGAGACGCTGCATCATTCTGTATGTCTGTATCTGTACCAGAGAACAGTACTGTACCGTCTTCTGGATCAATGATGTAGCTGGTGATAACTCCACTCGGAAGTGAGGATACACATGCAACTGCTAACCATTGTTCATCTGAAGCAATGACATTAGCAAGGATAGTATCTAGTGCCCTAGCATCTGTTGTGAACGTTCCGCCATCATCGTCAGTAACAACCTGTGCTGCATCTAGTGATAGAGAGGCTCCAGATGTTTGTGTAGTTGTATTCATCGTAAAGTCTAACGATAGGTTACAACCAACTGAAGGGAACTGGAATGTTGGGCTACCAGTACCGAAACGGAAAGGAGCATACTGGAATGCAAACTTAGATTTGTATGTACCTGCTGCATCACCTGAAGTAATCTGTTCTGTTGCTTCTGCAAAGCGTGGCTTAACGTAAGCAAACAGAGTAACATCAGATAGCTCAGGAAGAGGAGCAGTACCAATAAAGTCTGTCAGTACAGGAGTCCCACTAGTTGCAGGAAGTACTGTGATAGTTGAGTAAGCTGAATAAACACCTATGGACATATTAAGCTCCTAGTTCTGCATCAATCTCTGCTTCTGTCAAACCAGCTATGCGGGCTTCTTCAGCTTCAAGAACATTATCAATACGTTCAGCATATAGCTTCTTACGCTTACCTGCAACTGAGAGATCTGTCTCTTGTATGATACAGCTGTTGTCTGGATCCCACTTAGGAGTAGAGGCAGGTGTTGCTGATTTAATAGCTTCCCAACACGTATCATCTATAGCGAATGCACCAGCTGGAAGCTGGAAAGCACCTTCAATAGGCTCACCTGTGATACGATGTACGTAGTCTAAGCTACCATCATAGATACCAGTGATGTAGTTGTTTGCATCAATTGTAATAAAATACATTTATATCTTTTCCTTTAATATTTGTTAAGCCACCAGTGGAAGCCGTCTAGTCTTATAAACTGGATCGGAGAGCAGGGGCTGCTGGTGGTGCAGGAAAAAAATCCAAACACAACTCTGGGGATTTGAAACCTTCTACTTCATCTGTATCTGTAGTAGAGATTGTAAAGCAGTAGTTACCAGCTTCTTCAACTGAAACTACAGTGGATGTTTGTGTAGGTTCAAGAAACTGAATAGGGTTTCCATCTTGGTACAGTGTGTAGTTTTCAATCTGTTCAATAGGTAACTCTGAACCATCTTCACGCTGATTAGGAATGTCCCAGTATAGAGGCTTTTCTAATGCCAGTGCAGCTGTACTAGTTGATAGGACTAGAGCTGTAAGTAATGTTTTCATAATATTCCTTAACAACCTAGTGTATCATGTGCAGCTAGGTTTTCTAATTTCTGTTTAAGCTGAGGGGTAAGGATACGTGTACCATTCTCGATAGCGTATTCTATTTCCTGTTCTTCAAAGATGTAAAACTGTTCAACTGTATAAGTATCACAGAAGTTACCTTTACTTGCCGTACTTAGTATACAACCGCTTAAGGTAATTAGGATCATTGATACGAGACTTAGCTTTCCTAACATCTTCGATAGCCTTTAATATTTCTTCTTGGTGGGCTTTTTTACTTACTGTCTTACCAGCACGGTAGCTGACGTAAGCTGTAAGAAAGATACCCCCAGTAATTAGTAAGTAAGTAATCATATCCAACTACTTAGTCTTACGACCTAGTAATGATTTAATCTTATCCCAACCTTTCTTAATGTAACCTACGTACTCATCATCTTTCTTGTTCTTAGTGATGTCTGCAATAGCAGCAAGTAAAGCAACTAAAGCTGAGATAGCAACGATGTAGAGTTCAATAGAAGCAGCTGAGAAGAATGTGTTTAAGTATTCCATTCCAGTTTCCTTTAATATGTTAATAGATTAAATGAATACAGTTCTATTAATTGAGTCCTGTACGTCTTTTTCTTTTCATTTAGATCTTACGATCTTTTCTTTTCATCTAATCCTTCAGTCCTATATAATTATATTATACAACTTTTATTCCAAAAGGTTCCCAAAATAATTAAAAAAAGTTTAAAATAATTAATTTAGGCTTAGTTTCTCCCCTAGTCCCTTAGCATTTAGGCTGGATAATTAGACCACTTACCTATTTCAAAAATTTCTTGTAGCTATTTTTTGGGGGTTGAATTGCACTACTGGTGGCCCCCCTTCCCCCCTCTCCCCCTAAATCATTTAGGCTCATAAGTTTTGTAACTTTTTGTAACTTAGGCTTGAATTCTCCCCCAAAATGTAAT
>Ga0316207_10000959_pt1 | contig 39546 bp, 62 predicted proteins | sample 6weekpyrite_MG_FD_204943 | JGI IMG/M metagenome (GOLD analysis project Ga0316207, IMG submission 204943) | Microbial mat bacterial communities from mineral coupon in-situ incubated in ocean water Damariscotta River, Maine, United States -... | ecosystem: Environmental > Aquatic > Marine >... | reverse complement strand
TTCTCTGGCATTGTTAGTGGTACGCATGGCATATGGGATGTGAACAAACTTCGAAAAGGTTTGCCGGCACTGCTGTTCTTGTTTGTGAAGCGCCCTACATATAATCGACGCTTCAAGTTCCATGCAGTAGCTGAACGTACAGCAAAGAGAATGTTCACAGCAAGATTCAATCACGAAATGAAACGCGCCCTGGCAACGGCAAGATGATATGCAAAATAAATTTTGGGTCCTTCTGAGCGTCTGAGACGAACACGGGTAATTCGAACCCCGGTTTTCGACAGTTTTTGGGAGGCTTATGGTCTCGGCATCAGGGTTCCTTTTAGGAAGAGTTGGTGATGTATGGATAGGTTCTTATCTGGTGTTGTCTTCATTCTGATGTGTTTTTATTTAATTTTTATTGGATTTAATTGGACGATTTAATTATATGAATCGAGTGGTTTTTTATGGCAGCAACTGTGAGCGATCAGGCTAATGGCCTTACGTTTTCATTGTCGTCGCTCGCGCGTGAGTTTGGTATTGCACGTGAGACTGTCACTAAGAGATTAGCAGCTGCATCGGTTCAGCCAGTGGGCAAGGATAAAGGACATCCGGTTTATAAAATAAAACCAGCTGCAATGGCTATTTTGCAGTTTGATGAGCAGGAGGTTGTATCTGATCCTGCGTTGATGTCACCTAAAGAAAGACTGGATTGGTTTAAGTCAGAAGAATCTCGGCTTAAATTTGAAAGAGAAACAGGTGTATCGGTCAGTACTGAGCAGGCACGTCTTGAGATGGCAAATATTATCCAGACGGTTACCAAGACGTTGGATACTATCCCAGATATTCTTGAACGTGATTGTCGATTGCCTCCTGATTCAGTGCTACAAGTTGAAAAAGCGATCGATGCTTTGCGTATACAGATGGCAGAAGACTTAGAAAAATGAGTTCAGCTGCTGCTATTAAAAATGATGTATCAAAATTGATGCGTCCACCAGTACGCATGAAAGTTAGTGATGCGGCAAATAAGTTTGTCAAGGTTCGCACTGCTAGTGGCGGCGTCGGGCCATATGACCCATCGGTTACACCTTACATGGTTGAGCCGATGAATTGCTTAAGCAGTCGTGATTATGAAGCAGAGATATTTGTAGGGCCGGCACAGTCGGGCAAAACTCAATCACTGGTCGATGCAAAAGTTGGTTACGTCATCAAGTGTGATCCATCTGACACGATGATATTGCAAACATCCGGTGATACAGCTCGTGATTTCTCAATGCGGCGTATGGCTCGAATGCTTCGTAATAGTCCAGAACTGGGTGCAGAGTTGGCGCCTGGCGGTAAAAACGATAATACATTTGATAAAGTATTTAGAGCAGGCAATATCTTATCGATTGGTTGGCCATCAATAAATCAGTTGTCTGGTAAAGCCATAAAAAATATGTTGCTTACCGACTATGACCGGATGCCACAGGATATAGATAAAGAGGGTTCTCCATTTGCGTTATCGCAAAAACGGACCACTACTTTTTTGAGTCGAGGTATGACGCTGGCAGAAACATCACCGGGGTTTGAAGTACTCGATGCGCAATGGACACCCCACACGCCACACGAAGCCCCGCCAACCCGCGGGGCTTTGTCGTTATATAACTTGGGTGATCGTCGTCGGTGGTACTGGAAGTGCCCTGAATGTGGTGAGTACTACATGCCGCCACCGGGTATTGAAGGGTTGTCGTTTAAATATGACAAAGATTTATTTGGTGTAACCGACCCGCAGGTACATGGCGAGTACGGCGCTATCTGTAGTGCGAATGGTTGCATTATTGATGAGAAGCATAAAAAAGAAATGAACGCCTCTGGTCTTTGGGTCCCAGAAGGCTGCGAGATTATCGACGGCAAAGTGGTTGGCGATCGTCGTAAAACAAAAATAGCATCGTTCTGGTTACCTGGCATTGCCGCTGCATACCAAAGTTGGCTTTCATTAATTGAAAAATACTTAAATGCTCAACGTGAGTATGAAGTAACCGGTACAGAAGAGTCACTTAAAACAACCACTAATGTTGATCAGGGTGCGCCATATCTGCCACGCAGAATGCAAAGCGACATTGTTGCTGCTGATATAGAAAAACGTGCTGAGAAGTCCAATAAACACAAAGTACCGGAAGGTGTTCGTTATCTTCTGGCAAAGATCGATGTTCAAAAAGGACGGTTTGTTGTTCAGGTTGATGGCTACGGTGTTGACTATGAATGCTGGGTGATTGATCGCTTCGACATCAAGATATCAAAACGGACGTCAGATGATGATGTTACCTTGTTGGATCCGGCTAGTTATATTGAAGACTGGGATCTGATTATTGATCAGGTTATTAAAAAGACTTACGAACTAGATGACGGTTCATCACGTCGTATGTCGATACTGGCCACCATCTGTGACTCGGCTGGTCAACCCGGTGTTACAGCGAATGCCTATAGTTTTTATCAAAAAATTAAAAGACTGGGTTTAACAAAGCGTTTCTTTTTAACCAAGGGCATCAGGCCAAAACCTAATGCAAACAATCCATTAGTTAAGAAATCATACCCAGATAATTCGGGTAGTTCAGCAAGAAAAGCGAATGCCAAAGGTGAGATTCCGGTTTGGCTTTTAAATACCACACAAACAAAAGATGCAGTAAGCGCCGATTTAAAACGAACTGATCAGGGTCGAGGGTTTATACATTTTCCTGACTGGTTAGGTAACTGGTTCTATGAAGAACTGACTGTAGAAGTACGTGATGACAAAGGCTGGGATAACCCAAATAAAGCGCGTAACGAAGCGTTTGATTTGTTTAGCTATGGTAAAGGCCTTAACAAAATATTACTGATTGAAGAAAAACGAAAAGAACTCAACTGGGATAACCCACCGGCATGGGCTGCAGAATGGGAAAGCAATAGCCAGATTGATATTGATGTTGCAGCAACTGCAGTAAAACCAAAGCGCCGCAGGCGTGGAACTATTAGTAAAGGTGTAACACTCTGATGGTAGGAATAACATTAGCTCAAGCTGAAGCAAAATTGCAAACGTGGATGGATGCAGAAGACAAAGTTGCATCTGGCCAGTCATATAGTATTAACAATCGATCATTAAGTCGTGCTGATTTAAGTCATATACGCGATACGATTGATTTTTGGGAGCGTAAAGTACAGCGCTTGAGTCGTGGTGGTTTACGTGTTCAAAGCGCAGTTCCTAAAGGTTAAATATGTCTGATATTTCAGTAAAAGTTGGCCGTAAAAATATTACGGTAAAACAAAACATAATTGATAAGACGGTTAGTTATTTTAACCCTGTAAAGGGTCAAGAACGCCTAAAATCACGCATGATGATGGCCTTGTCTGGCGGTGGTTACAATGGTGGTAAGCGTTCAAGCCGTGTGATGAAGGGTCGTTCTGTAACCAGTGGTGATGCGGATTCTGATTTGTTGCCAGATTTAGCTGCATTACGTGAATATTCGCGTGACCTGGTAAGAAATACACCACTTGCGGCTGGTGCAATTAATACAGCAGTTACCAATGTTGTTGGGACTGGTTTAAAAGTTCACCCTAGTATCGATGCACGATATCTGGGTTTGAATAAAGAACAGGTTGATACATTTCAAACCAATGCTAAGCGTGAGTTTTCATTGTTTGCAGATAGTCAGGAATGTGATGCTGCAAGAACATTAAATTTTTATGGTCATCAAGAAATGGCTTTCCGTTCAAGTCTTGAAAATGGTGATATCTTTTATTTGCTTCCCTACATAGAAAGACCGGGTTCGCTTTTTGGATTAAAGCTGCAGGCGGTTGAAGCGGATCGTGTTGAAAATGAAGATTTTGCTCGTGATACAACTGAATTAGCAGGTGGTATCAAAACAGATCAGCATGGCGCGCCCACTGAATACCATATTTTAAAATCTCACCCGGGGAATGTTAGTCGCTCCAATCAAGAATGGCATAAAGTAAAAGCGTTTGGTAAAAAAACAGGGCGTCGTAATGTATTGCACTTGTTTGACCAGCGTAGACCAGGACAACGTCGGGGTGCACCATACTTATCACCCGTTATTGAGTCATTAAGGCAGCTTGGACGTTATACCGATGCCGAGCTAATGGCTGCGATTGTTTCAGGTATGTTCACTGTCTTTGTTCATACAGAGAATGGTGATGGTCTTGAGAGTACGGGTACCGGTGATGATGGTAATGAAGAATACGAAATGGGTAATGGTTCTATTGTTTCATTGGGTGAAAATGAAAAAATAGAAACGGCTAACCCCGGCAGACCTAATGGTGGTTTTGATCCTTTTGTTATGTCGATACTTCGTCAAATTGGTTCAGCTTTAGAAATCCCGTTTGAATTACTCATAAAACATTTTACATCTAGCTATAGCGCCAGTAAGGCTGCATTTTTAGAGGCGTGGAAGTTTTTTAAAAAACGTCGCGGCTGGTTGGTCACATATTTTTGCCAGCCAGTGTACGAGGCAGTTATCTGGGAGGCAGTCGCAAGTGGGCGTTTGTATGCTCCGGGCTTTCTTGAAGATGAACGAGTACGCAAAGCATATTTACGCACTATCTGGACGGGTCCCGGCAAAGGTCAGATTAATGAACTGCAAGAGGCCAAAGCGCAGAGTGAGCGTTTGGCATCGGGTGTTACGACCTTAGATCAGGAAACAGCTGAGTATAACGGTGGTGACTGGGATGTTAATCATCAGCAAAGCGCAAAAGAATATAAGGCTAGAAGTGAGGCCGGTTTAATTGAAAAAAACCAGTTTCCAGAATTAATTGACGATAGTCCTGATAAACAAGATGACGATGACAAGGCCGCTTAATAGCGGTCTTTTTTTGAGGCTAAATAATTATGAAGCTAATGGATGTAATGGCAGCGCCTTGGGCGATTATGCCTGAGATGTTACGTGAGATTCGCGGCATTTATGAAACACATATGCGCGGTGACAAAATTGATATCGCTGGTGTCGAGGCTCGATTAGGTCGTGAGCTAAATAATCAGAAAAAAGATATCGAGATTGTTGATGGTGTTGCCATTATTTCAGCGGTTGGGCCGGTTGCCAAACGTATGAATTTATTTATGGAAATATCTGGTGGTGTTTCAACAGAAGTTCTGGCTAATCAAATTGAAATTGCAGTTGAGGATAATTCCGTTAAAGCAATTATTCTTGATATTGATAGTCCGGGTGGCACGGTTGATGGCACGTTTGAGCTGGCAGACAGAATATTTGAATTGCGTGGGACTAAACCAATTGTGGGTTTTGCTAATGGCCTAATGGCTTCAGCGGCATATGCGTTTGGTGCAGCTTGTGATTGCGTCTTTGTATCGGGCGATACAACAACGGTTGGTTCAATTGGTGTTGTTGCTACTCATGTTGATGTGTCTGAGGCCGAAAAAAGATCGGGTTACGTCACTACTGAAATTTATGCGGGTAAATATAAACGTATTTCTTCTCAGTACGCTCCTTTAACAACTGAAGGTAAAGCATCCATTCAGGACGGTGTTGATGCTCTGTATTCGGTATTTGTAGAAAAAGTTTCACTGTTCAGAGACGCGCCGGTGAGCACGGTTCTGGAAGATATGGCTGATGGGCGTTTGTTTATTGGTCAACAAGTAATTAGTGCGGGGTTAGCGGACGGTGTTTCGTCAATCGATAAATTAATTACTGCGCTTGCTGAAGGGCAAGACGTGAAAACGCTATTCAGTGCCGGTGTTGCACAGCTAAGCGAAAACGATGTGGTTGATGATCAATCAACTGCTGATATTAACGATAAATCCAAAGAGGAAGATTCAATGGATATTACGAAAGGTTATATCGAGGAACATCATGCCGATATTGCTGAGTCGTTTCGTGCAGAAGGTGCTGACACAGCGAAAGCTGATGGTGCAACTGCAGAACGTCAACGCATTCAGGATGTGTTTTCTCAAGCTATGCCGGGTCATGATGCGCTAATTAATAAATTAGCTTTTGATGGCGAAACAACCGGTCCAATGGCAGCAGTTGCTGTTTTGGTAGAAGAGAAGAAAAACAAAGCTTCGGCTTTGGGTAATCTTCAGTCAGATGGCAAAGACGTTGCTGATGTGAGTGCATCACTCGATGATGATTCACAGGCAGTTGATGACAGTAAGCTACCACTTGAAGAGCGCTGCAAAGCGACGTGGGACAAAGATGAAAGTCTGCGTGCTGAATTTAATGACGATTACGACAGCTATTTTGCATATGAAAAAGCAAATGCAAAAGGCAATGTTCGTATCCTTGGTAATAAATAAGGGGCTGATCAATGGCTACATTAGCAAAAGATTCACCACGCTCTTACCAGGTTGGTGAAAAAGAAGTTTATCCAGTGATTGCATCTGACATTGTTTTTGAAGGTGCAGCTGTTGGTGAAAATGCGTCGGGTTATGCGCGCCCATTAGTGGCAGCTGATCCATTCTTAGGTTTTGCAGAACGTAAAGCAGATAACTCTGCGGGTGCTGCAGGTGATAAAAATGTCACGGTTAAAACCCGTGGTCGTGTGCAGCTAGAAGTAGTGGGCGCATCGGCAGTTACTGCAAATGATCGCCCTGCGGTTTATGCAAGTGATGATGACACTTTTACACTAACCTCAACGGCAAATTCAAAGATCGGTTATGTACAGCGCTGGGTTTCTGGCACTACATGCATTGTCGAATTTGATGCGCTTAAAGTTCTGGCTTAAGGAGAACAATTATGGGTGCTTTAGCATTATCAAGCCGTGCAATTATCGGTGAGTTTTACAAATATTTGGAAATGGATGCGGGTGCAGCGTGGATTGCATTGTTGTCTATGTTGTTCACATCCGACCAAGACTTGGAAGAGTATAAATGGCTAGGTCAGTCGCCTGCGATGAAAGAGTGGGCTGGCGGTCGTAATGCCAAAGGTTTTAATGAAAATGGCATTACCATTGAAAATCTGCATTTTGAAGCAACGATTGAAGTGCTTGTTAAAGAAATGCGGCGTGATAAAACCGGTCAGGTTATGGCTCGTATTCGTGATCTGGCACAACGGACTAACTCGCATTGGGCAAGTTTATTATCAACTTTGATCATTGATGGTGAATCCACGGTTTGCTATGACGGTCAGTTCTTCTTTGATACGGATCATGAAGAAGGTGATAGCGGTGTTCAAAGTAATGATATCTCGACAGATATATCTGCTTTGCCTGCGACTGTTCACGGTGTAGTTACTGCACCAAGTGTGGAAGAAGCGCAACAGGCGATCATGAAATCAATTACCGCTATTCTGGGTTTTGTGGATGATCAAGGTGAGCCGATGAATGAAAACGCAACTGGTTTTCTGGTTATGGTTCCTATGTCGCTTTATCCTGTTTTTTCGAAAGCGATTTCACTGCCTGTAGGTACAGGTGTATCTGAGCAGACAATTCCAGCTGGTTTTGATATCTCTGTGGTTCCAAATGCGCGTTTGTCTGCGTGGACAGATAAATTCGCTACTTTGCGTACCGATGGCAATGTTAAGCCGTTTATTCGTCAGGAAGAAACCGATGTGGATCTAAAAGCGAAAGCTGAAGGTTCTGAGTATGAGTTCGATAATGATGCTCATCAGTACGGTGTCGATGCATGGCGTAATGTTGGTTATGGCTACTGGCAGCATGCTTGTTTGAATACGATGGTCTAATCATCGGTTATTCATAAATCGAAAAAGGCGGCTCTTGATGGGTCGCCTTTTTTATTGGAGAAAACAAAATGGCAATGAAAACATATATTGCGAATTCAGTGGTGCGTTTGCATGGTGGCAAAGTCAAACTCACTAAAAAGCAGCATGCGCGTCGTCAACATTTGCTGGGAAAATATAATTCAAAAGGTGTGTATGAAGTCACCAGTAAAATTGAATTAAAAGCCGGTGAAGCGTTCGGTTATGACGGTGAAATCCCAAAATCAATGGCTGAAGATCTGGAAGAACTAACTTCGCGTCAGGCAGCTGAAAAAGAAAAGTCAGATAAAGAAGCTGCTGACAAAAAGGCTGCAGCTGAAAAAGATGAAGCCGATAAAAAAGCAGCGGCTGAAAAAGCTGAAAAAGAAAAGCTGGAAACTGAGCGTCAGAAAAAAATCATCGATGTCATTCTGGGTCTGGATCAAGACAACGACGATCTCTATACAGAAGAAGGTTTGCCTCGTGTTGATGCAATTGAATCTGTGTTGGGTGAAGGCATTACAGAAGAAGAGCGTGATGCTGCTGTTGATTTCATTAAATCTGATGGTGTAGGTGAGTCGACTGATGAAACTGAATCAAATTCAGGTACTGAAGAAGACACTGGTGACTAATGGCAATGAACGAAGATATGTCGGTGTTCCTGGACACCGACGAATTCGCTGATGTTGTTTTAATCAACGACCAGCCTGTTAGTGCGATTTTCGATAACGGTGAGTTTTTTGAAGATGATGTACTGGTTGAGCGTGCTGCGTTGACGATGGCTACTGATGATACGGCTGGGTTGGCTAAGGGTGATCCAGTGGTGGTGGGTTCTAAAAATTATACATATTTGTATCAGGTTGATGATGGTACGGGTATGAGTCGTGTTGCTCTTAAGGATGCCTAATGGCGTTAAATAAAATTGAACAAATTATGCAGGCGGTTGAGTCTGCTTTAACGGGTTTAACGACAACAGGTACTAATGTTTTTCGTGACCGTGACGAACCGTTGGAAGACGCCAATAGTTTGTCTATTGAGCAGGGTGAATATACACCGGTTGAAGTGCAGGGTAATACGTTTGTTGATGCACGTTTAACGTTGTCTGTGATGGTAGCTGTGAAAAAAAATAACACCTACAGTGAGCAGATTAATTTAATTGTTAAAGAGGTTTACCAGGCGATTATGGCTGACCGTGAACTGGGTTTGCCTGCGTTTGTGTCTGATATTTTGCCGACAGGCATCAGTAAGCCTGAAGTAAGTGGTGAAGGCAGTACCACGGTTATGAAGTCGGTAATTGATTTTGAAGTGAAGTTTCAACATTTGATAATTGATGTGAGTGCATAACATGCCAAAGCAAGCAGAGAAAAAAACACGTGAGCGCATTACCCAGAAAGCGCGTAAGGGTGGTGTGACAGTAATCGAGCCTGATAACAAGCAGGTAAAAAATTCTAATTCAGCTGATGGTGAAGACAAAGTAACGGAGAGTAAAAATGCGAACAAGAATTGAGCATGTACTAGCAAAAGTTGAAACCGTGAAAGGTGTTGATGCATCTCCGGTTGTAGGTACTGATGCGGTATTGGTAATGCAGCCTAACTGGAAGCTTGAAGGTTTAGATCTAATCACTCGTGAGGCCGAAATAGGCTCCGGAACGCTGTCGGGTAAAAAGTCTATTGTTGGTGGTTTTTTGAAAACAGTGACATTTGATGTTCGCTTAAAAGGTTCAGGTGTTGCGGGTACGCCACCAGAGCATGGCGCGCTTAATCGAATGTGTGCTCGAGCAGAGACAATTGCGGCTGGTGTTTCTGTCACTTATGACCCAGTGTCTGATGATGCGACGCAAGAAACGGGAACGATTTATTACAATCATGAGGGTATGCGTCATATTTTGACGGGTTGTGTTGGTACGTACACAGATAACTATGAGACAAACAACGTTATTGTTCGCTCATACACTATGACAGGACATACTTCGGCACCAACTGATACCGCTTTTGTTGCACCTACCTTTGATACAACAGTGCCGTTGGTGGCAAAAGGTGTTGCGTTCACTGTGGGTGGGTATTCGTCCACAATAAGCTCCTTGTCATTCGATGCGGGTAATACCGTCAGTATGCCAAAAGACATGAGTTCTGATGATGGTTATGGTTCGTTAGGTATAACAGCATTCGAAGCAAAGGGTTCGTTCGACCCATTGATGGTTACTGGTGCAGTTAATGATTTCTATGGTGACTTTGTTGGCGGAGCTGCGTTATTAATCGATACAGGTGTCATTGGCACGGTAGCTGGTAATAGACTACAACGGAAATTTCCTGCTGCTACTTATACGGATATCTCGCCGGGTGATCGTGATGGCAGTCGTACGTACGAGCTACCATTTGAAGCAAAAGATGTGTCTGGTGATGATTTTGAAACCGAGATATGGACTTAAGGAATAATTATGGCAACAATTTTAGCCTCAATAACAAAATCTCCTTATGTGTTAGAACGCGAAAGAGAGCTGACAGAGAACGAACAAACTGTCTATATGTTGCAGCCATTGGATGGGTTGCAGTACCTGGATGTTAGTGCGGGTGGTTTTTTAAACTACCGTCTTGCGCTGGAGCTTGGGCTTCAGGGTTGGTCAAATTTAAAAGATGAAAACAAGCAAGATGTCACATTTGTGAATGGTAAGTCTCCGGATATTAAGTCAGAAGATCTGCTAGAGCTGGCCTGCGAAATTATAGATCGTACCAAGCTTCGTGAATCGCAAAAAAAAACTTAATTATTGCTATTGAGGTTTATCGGTCACCACAGGATTTTGACTGCAAAACCTGCAAAGAGCGCTACTGTGATGATTCAAATCCTGCGCCTTTTATAGAGGAGGTACCGGGTGCTGGTACATTCAACACCTGTTTGCTACCAATGATAACGGCAGAGTCTCATTATTTTATGAAGCTGTATCAGCATTATAAACGAGGCGTTCTTCCCATGCCGGGCGCCTTACTTCAACAACCAAATGCCTATATAGAGGCGATGGATATAATCGATGTCTAATGATGCAAAATTTAAAGTTAAGGCAAGCGATGACACGCGTAAAGCGTTTGAAGCATTAGACAAGAGGCTGGCTAAAACAAAAAAAGAATCAGAAGGCTTAACTAATAAATTTAAGGACCTTAATCGTAAGGGGCTGGCGGTTAACAAGGCATTAGGCAGTATTGCGGTTGCAGCGGGCGCCTGGGGTATAAAAAATCAAATCGAAGAATCGGTTGCCTATGCGGATGCCTTAGCGAAAACAGCAGATAAACTGGGTATAACAACAGACGCATTACAAGAATACCGTTTTGCTGCGCAACTCAATAATGTTGAGCAAACTGCATTGGATACTGGCTTGCAGCGCTGGACGCGTCGACTGGGTGAGGCGGCAAAAGGACAAGGTGAATTACGCCAAGTTCTGGAAGACAATAATGTAAGCATTCGTGACTCGAATGGAAATTTAAGAAACTCAGAAGCAGTGTTAGCGGATTATGCAGACACAATTAAAGGTGCGGGTACAGATCAAGAAAAATTACTTCTAGCTTTTAAAGCGTTTGATACAGAAGGTGCAGCAATGGTTAATGTGCTGCGAGACGGTTCAGAAGGGTTAGAGAAGCTAAGGCAAAAAGCACGAGAGTCAGGTGCTGTCATGGACTCAGAGTTAATTCGAAAAGCAGAAATAATAAATGATAAATGGGAGACGTTAACGCATACCATCGGCATAGAATTAAAGTCGGCGTTAATTTCAGTATCGAGTGTGTTTGTTGACACAGCTAGTAATGCTGAAAAAATGGAAGACATCCTGCAAAAAATTAAGACTGTAAACTATGAAATTGCTCATGCGGCAGCACGCGGGCGTACAAATTTTGGTGGTGAAATAGAGCACTTAAAACAACTGGGTGAAGCTTACCAAAAACTTAAAGACATAAAAAATGATGTGGCAGAGACAGGTGGCAGTGCAGGCTTTGAAGAGACCGAAAAACAAAAGGGCATGCGACGGCAGGCGGTTGCCGATGCGTTTTTAAGGTTGCATAAAGAAAAGGTTTTAAAAGCTGCTGAAGAAGAGGCGCATGAAGAGATGGTGCTTCGTCTATCTGCAAATGCATTACTAATTCAGGCTAAGCAGGCGCAGGAAAAAGAGGCGGCAGAAGCGGCTAGGCAGTTAATGCAAGACCGACTGAGTGTAGCTCAAAGTATGATGAGCAATTTATCGACTTTGATGAATTCGCAAAATAGAAAACAGTTTAAATTAGGTAAAAAGGCCGCTGTATCTCATGCGTTGATGAAGGGCACTTCTGCGGCTCTCAATTCATATGAGGTTGGTACGAGAGCTGGCGGGCCTGTACTCGGAAGTATTTTTGCTGCAACTAGTGCTGTGGCGACCGGTGTTTATATTGATCGGATTCGAAAGCGTACTTTTTCAGGCGCGCGTGAACATGGAGGGCCTGTGTCTGCAGGTAGTTTATATAAGGTAAATGATGGCGCTGGTAATCCTATGGAGCTATTTCAGCCAAATAGTTCCGGTCAAATTATCAGTAATAAAAATATAAGCAACAGAGGGGATCAAAACGTCAGTGTCATTCTCAATATGCACCCAGATTCTCAAATAGAAAACTGGGTCGATAATAACAGTGGAAAATTGTTCTCAGTGATTTTGGGTGCTATGAACGAAAACGACCTGACATTTGGTACGAGATGATGTTAAAAACATTTAATAAATCGGCCTGAGTTTAGTAGGTCATTTTGGTGGTAAATCACAATATTATTTTTTATAAAAAAAGCGTGTGTTTTGTAGCCAGTATATGCGCCGAAGCTATTTTTTGCATTTATATTGGCACAGCTTAGCCAGGCATAATCGAATTTTGTGTTGAAGTTTTTTGGGTTTAAATACCAGTTTTTCTTTGGTTTTGTGATGTATTTAATCTTTGCTGAATCGGGATCTTTTAAAATAATCGATAGTTCATTTTTAATAGCTTGTTCATGGTTGTTTGGTTTTGGGCCGTAATCGGCAGAATCAGTTTGTTGCTTTGTGGGCATTGACTGGCACCCTGCCAATAAAGCAGCGGCAACTAAAACTAAATAACGCATAACAAGCTCCTTTTAATTGTTTTTTCTGAGCCTAGCACATTGCTTAATAAGGTGGCAATGAGAACGCTGACTCATTGACAAGCCTGCATTTGAGGGGTACGCTTCTTTTTAATGAGGCTTCACATCCTCCAGAGGCGGACATAACCGCTAATCATTCAATTTGATTATTGCGGTTTTTTTATGTCCGGAAAACCGATTTATGTCGGGAGTCGCGTAAATACAAGACCCTTCGGGGAAATAGCGCGGCCTGTCCTTTGCAGGTGTGAACCTCCCGTCACCCATTATTTGGGTGTGAATTCACAATTCAAAGGAGATCGTCATGATCAAACAAACAACACAAAGCCAGTCTGGCAACGTAATTCCGTTTATTTCTAAAAGAACACCTAGTCCAGTGTTGGTACACACTGGTGGCATAGCCTGCAAATTGGCTAAACTCACCGAGATGCTCGGAAAGGGTGGTGATAAAACGCATCAAGCGCAAATTCTGGAGGCGGTGAGCTTGCTGGAAAGTGCGGGTATGCGGTTCCATAGCGAGCAAAAGACGCATCTATTGCTCAGTTTAACTCAGTAAAAATGACTAATTTTAAGCCCTCGGAAGAGGGTGCTGTAATCGTTCGCCTGAAATAAGGCGATGTTAAGTAGTGTTCAATATAAACAGGAGTGTGAAATATGAATATTGTTAAAAGTGAAAATCCGGTTATTTGTGGAGTTGAGATACTGACGGATGAGAGCGGTCGGTATAGTTTGAATATGCTGCATCGAGCGAGTGGGCTTGGTGAGCATAAAGCGCCTAATAGATGGCAAAGGACAAATATGGCGTCTGATCTGATCGAGGAGCTGGAGACCCAGACTGCAGATTTGCAGTCTGGGTGTATTGAGGTACAGCGTGGTGGTAAAAATCCGGGTATATGGGCTCATGAGTTATTGGCTGTGTCTTATGCGGGCTGGATAAGTCCACAATTTCAGTTGCAGGTAAATCAGGTTTTTCTAAATTATCACAAAGGTGGGTTGCAACCTGTTCAGGAGGTGCCTGCAAATCCACTGGCTGGGTTTGATTTGCCGCAAAACTATTCAGAGGCTATGCGTTTGGCGGCTGATCTGCTTGATCAGAATGATGAGCTTGAAAATAAGCTCGATGGGTTTGAAAAGTTGTTTGATATCGACGGGTCGGAGTGTGTGACGACTGTCGCTAAGGTATTAAAAATGAAGCCGGGGATTTTATTTGAGTGGTTGAAGGCAAATCACTGGATATTCCAGCGTCGTGGTTCCCGATTTAAAGAAGGATATCAGGATAAGGTGAATGCTGGCTATTTAACGCACCGAATAAGGACCAAGAAAGATGGGCGTACTGTTTTTAAAATGGTGCCACAGGTGCGAGTAACAGAAAAAGGTATCGGGAGGCTGGCAGAATTGCAGCAAGCCGATAAACAGAGAAATGGCCAGTCACATTTAAAGCTGGTTTCATAAAGAGTACCCACCGAATGGCTTGGGCTAACCACCACACACTCCGGTTGGTTTGGGTCGTTCGGTGTTTTAAATAAATAACCCCGCCCCGGCAAGCCGGTTTGGGGTTTCGATGGTGTCCTCAGGGAGGAGGACGTAAAGAAATATATCAAAGTTCATTTTCAGTTGTTGCTGAAATTCATGTCGGATTTTTCTTAGAGGTATTAATGAGCGGTTCTTTCCCTGTTGTACCAGGCTTTAAGTCGATGATGGTGAGTCTGCAGCAAAAGGTGCACCAGTCGGTGAGTGGGCTGGGTAAGGTGCAGACGCGGGTGCTGGGTGCGCAGTTGACGGTGGTGAGTGTTAATTTCCCGCCGATGACGCGGGAAGAGTTCGCGCCGGTTGATGCGTTTATGATGCGCCAGCGTGGGCGTGATGAAAGTTTTACGTTGGTGATGCCCGATAAAGCAACGCCGCTGGGTGGTGTGAGTGGTGCCCCGGTATTGTATGACGACTACCCAGCCGGCACGGATACCATTGTGCTGGATGCGATGGTGCCGAGCGTGGTTAAAGCCTTTGCGGCCAGTGACATTATTAACTTTGGTGGTTATACCAAAGTGCATACGGTGGCGTTTGATGCGGACTCGCAGGCGAATAATACACGGGTGTTGGAAGATGGCACGGTAAGGCTACTGGAAGATGGTAGTGATCGTTTAATGGAAGATGCCAACACAGTAACGCTCACTATTTCACCCCCGTTATATAAAGCATTGAACAAAGGCGTGTCGGTTAATTACAACAACGTGGCCTACACCATGAAATTTAAAACAGACTCCATGTCAGTTGATATAAGCGCCCCGCGTTTTTACAGCCGACAAGTCGAAATGATTGAGTACATAAGCTAATGGCTGGAAAAATTACAGAACTACCTTTGCTTGAAGCTGTTGATGGTGATGCAGATTTTATTGAGGTAATGGATGCTGACGAAGCAACGGTTGCCGATAAAAATAAACGTGTGCCAGCCAAACATGTCACGGGTGGCATGGTGGCGCATGGTAATGCGGTTAAGGCGTTATCTAAGTTATTTGATAGCAATTCGACAGTTGCAAAATGGTACCAGATCGCAGTTATCACGGCGGTGTCTAATTCTGATCATACTTACATTAAGGTGTCGTTGACGAGCAATACGTCTGGTGCAAAGTCACAGATGTTGATACATATTAGCGGTCTGGGTACTGGGGAATATAGAGTAGAAAGTATTTCTGGTGGTGGCAATCATTTGTCTGATGTGGGGGTGGTTATCTATGACGACGGAACAGATATTAATATTTATGCTTACTTCAGTGGTACTGGTTATAACGCGATAGCCGGTGAAATATTATCGACGGGTTCAAGTGCAATAGCGACCGTTATCCCACCTAATAAAATTAGCTATGTGACTTCTGTACCAGCTGGGACGTTAAAGCTAGACACCACAGCAGGCAAATACGCTGATGGTGTGCCTGATGGTAATGAGGATTGGAATGCGTTAACCGTCGGTTCAGGGTGGGTTGGTACTCTTTATTATATGAGAGAAGCTGATGGTACCGTTCATATAAACGGTGATAATTTAACGGTCGGCACAACAACTTACGGCACGGTAATAGGCACGATGCCAGCGGGATATATTATTGAGCGAGATAAAATAATTGATGCACCTGTTGTGGTGGGTTCGGTTTGGATGAGTGGTGGTTTGGTTTCATTTTTATCCAATGGGCAAATTGCAACGAGAAATATTGATGCAGCGGCAACCACGATGAGAATTGAAACCAGTTATAAGGCGGTGTCTTAATAATGCAAGCATTCAAATGTTTAATAACAACCGGTGAATTCGTGATTGATGTACTCGGGTGGGATGGCGAAACCCAGCCTGATGATGGTCTCCATTTTATCACCAGTGCAGAAACCTGCGGCCAGCCTGAGGGTGATGCTACAGCCAAACCTATTAGTGGAGCCTACCTGCATAAGTTTGTGCAAACAGATGCAGGCAATGATCCGCGTGTGGGTTACTGGGTTGAAGGTGACCCAGATGCAGCTGCTAAAAACCAAGCGCGGGATGATGCGACGCATGCGGCTGCCGTTAATGGTGAGGCACAGTCTCGCATTATTGCATCGCTGCCCAGTGGTGAGCCGAGTAACTTTATTATAAAAGAAATTAACATGCTGGCCCGCATGCTTGAGCTGCGTGACATTAAAGATGACCGGGCATTAACAACCAATGAACAAAATGAATACGCCGGCATGAAAGCGGTTTGGGATGGTGTAAAAAATATCCGTGCCACGGCTAAAACAGCTAAGACTGATAAAACACCGGTTGATCAAATAACATGGTAACGCTCGTTTACCCGTCACAACAATTCGACCGCGCCTCACTCAAAAGCAAACAACCCACTTTATTTAATCAGTCTGTTAATGGTAAAAGCCAGTCGCGTTTTGCGGGCGGGCATATGTGGCGTTTTGACATTAGTCACCCGCAGTTGTTCCGTTCGCAGTTTGGGGTGATCAGTGGTTTTTTAAGTTACGTGGGCGTGAGTAAACAGTTTTTAATTACGCTGCCAGACCGTGCCATACCGCAAGGCGTGGCAACCGGCACACCGGCTGTTGATAACGCGGGTGGTTATGCTGTGGATACCGACAGCATTAACCTTAAAAACTGGTCGCTGAGTGTAACGGGTATTTTTAAAGCCGGTGATTTTTTTAAATTTGCCAGCCATGCAAAGGTGTATATGTGTGTGCAAGATATTAACTCAGACGCGAGCGGCAATTCGTCGCTGGTGTTTGAACCGCCGTTGGTTGAAGCGGTGGTAGATGGTGAGTTATTAACAGTGAGCAATGTGCCTTTTCAGGTGGTGTGTGTAAAACACCACAGTTACCAGGTGGGTAGCCCTGCCTCACAATACAAAACCGCGGCAACATTAATGGAGGCGGCTTAATGAGTTTTACGGCTGAGTCTATCGCGGCGTTGGATGCGGGCGAAACAGAGTTTTATTTTTTAGTGGAGTTCGACTTTGCAACGCCTATCCGCTGCTCGTTTGCCCCGTATGACATCGAGCATGATGGCAACACGTGGTTGTCGGATGCGATTGTGTCCGAGCTGCCAAAATCGTTTTCTGAGTCACTGGCAATTCGTTCCACTAACTTAACCATCACCATGGCCGGCGCGGCATTATCTAACCAGGTACTGCCGTTAACCGAGCAATTTTTGCACCGTGATGTAAACATATATTTTTACGTGGCGGCAACAGGGCAGGCGGTGTTGTTTTGGCAGGGGCAGGTAGACACGTGGGTAACAGAAGAAAACGTGCAGGGCGGTGTATCCACCATTAAGTGGACGGTGAAGTCACACCAAACCTTGTTTGATAGTACGCGTGGCCGAGTGCTGAGTGATGCAGAACAGCAACGACTGTTCCCGGGTGATACCGGCTTTAAATACGTGGGTAAAATTGATGCGGCTTTGTCTAACTGGAACAGTGATGACGCTGAAGGTGCAACCGGTTGGGCAATGCTGGATGGCCTGCTGGATGCCGGCTCCACATTGGTTGACTCAGCTGCCGATGCTGTTAGCTCATTTGTTAGTAATATTGGTGGTTTGTTTGGTGGCGGCGGTGGCGGTGGTGGAGGCCCTAAAGGTATAAGGGTTGATAAGATCAGCGACTTTAAAACGAACCTGGTAAAAATGCCGAGTGCGCACCGTCGGTTGCAAGTGGCTTATGGCACAGCACGTTTAAAGCCGATTAAGTTTTTTAGAAGCGTCGACCCGGATGATGAGAGCGTGCTGTATGTGGGCTTTTTATTGTGCGAGGGTGAGATCGACTCGATTGTCGATATTCAGTTTGATAAAGGTGAGTCTTACACGTCTGATAAATATTCATCAAACGTTACACTGCTGGACTCCACGCTGGGTACAGCTACTCAGGCCGCCAGTGCATCGCTTATTGCCAAGTTCTCTACCGAATGGCTGGTCACTGATCAGTTAAAAGGGTGTGCCACTGCGGTGCTTAAGTTTACTAAAGGCGATGCGTTTAGTGGTGAGCCTAATCCGTTGTTTGTGGTGAAGGGGCGCAAGTGTTACGACCCGCGCGTGGCGTTAACACAATGGAGTGCTAACCCGGCATTAATTGCCCGGGACTATATCACCGACACATTATTTGGCCGTGGTTTAGATGCCAGCTTAATTGCAGACGATACAGTCAGTGCAGCTGCTGACCTGGCAGAAACACAAGTGGCCGATCATGACGGCTCCGGCACCGGTCCCAAATCAACCACACCGGTTAACATAAACCTGCTGGAATTTAACGGGGTGTTAAGTACCGACAACACCGTTAAAGCCAACCTTCAGAAAATTTTATTTTGCCTGCGTGGACACATGCCGTGGGTGCGCGGCCAGTATGAGTTTGTGGTTGAGCAAACGGGCGAAACGGCGGTGGCTACGTTTAGCGAAGCGGATATGACCGGTGTGGTTAAGATCAGTGAGAAGTCATCCGGTGATAAATACAACGCTATTTATTATGAGCTGATCGACCCTGAATTCGACTACCTGAAAAACATCATGGTTCAACATTCCGCAGCCTACCTTGCACTTGATAACGGCCAGCAGAATTATAAAGTGGTATCGAACGCCTTTGAAAATAATCGTTACCGTGGTTTAAACCGTGCCGGTACCGTGCTTAAAAAATCGCGCTCAGCTTACTTAATGAATTTTACCGCCGCCAATGCCAGTGCCGTTGACAGAAAGCCGGGTGAAGTTATCGGTATTAATCGCACATCACAGGGTTGGGCGGGTAAGTTATTTAGAATTGTAGAAAAGAAAACCACCAATGAAGCCGTGGTGAGTTTTGATCTGGAAGAGTACACCAGCACAGACTGGGATTGGGATGTGAGTGTTGAAGACGTGCCACCGCCGGATACCTTACTGCCGGAAAATATTTACGAGCGTACCGGGTGGTTGTCTCGTTATTCACTGGATTCTATTTTTTATGAAAACTCTTTTGATAGTATCTCAGGACTTATTCAAACGGGGGATATTATTCAGACCACGGCCACTGGTCAGGTGTGGGTGCGTGGTGATGTCGGTACCACAACTGATGGTAAGTTAACGCGGTATTTGTCTGCTGTTGGTGTCGTTGCTTCATGGGATAAAAGACGGCGCTTTAAGGTTCGTATCGGTGCTATTAATATGGATTCTGGTAGTAGTCCATACGTTAGTTACTTTGGTATGGGTGATCCTAATGGCACCAACTTTGTAGGCATTTCGATGAAGTCGGTTAGTAGTCCGGGTAATTATGTTGAGTGGTATGGTTTTGTAAAGAATGCTTCTGGCTCCACAGAGACTACTTTTTTTTCGCAGGATGCTGGTGGTAATCGTGATATTGAAGTAACGATGACAGCGGATAAAGTTGTGTTTAAACAAGGTGGGGCCATTAGAACGGTGACCACAAACATACCGACTGGTTCGACCGATGCTAATAAAATATTAAATGCTTTTGTTAATTATGAGCGTGACCCAGCAACCATTGCGTTGATGGATTACAAATTTTTGCAGGACTCAATTTAAATAGGAGAGACCTTATGGACCCGATGATTCTGGTAATTGGAATAGCTGGTGTGTATTTGTTCGCAGTAACGTGGGTGTTGTACCTGGCAGTAATGAACCTAAAGCGCAATCAGGACAAATTAACAAACGTATCAAAATGCGTTGCTTATCCGGTAGCGTTTATCGGTGTCATAACAGACGTGATATTCAATGTCACACTGGGGACACTGTACTTCATGGAACTGCCTCGAGAATGGCTATTTACCAGCCGGCTACAGCGGCACATAGCCAAATCAAAAGGCCGTCGACTACGCAAAGCAGAATGGTTCTGCCACCACCTGCTGGATCCCTTCGACCCTAAGGGTTATCATTGTGTGGATACGCAAAACAAAATATAAGTTATTGATTTAAAAGGGTGTATTTTACCTGTTTTTACCTATTTTACCACCAGCTAAAAACAGGCTATTCTTAGTTAAATCAATAGCTTAAGTATAGTTACACCATCATTCTGGGGGACAAGTGGTCGTGGGTTCGAATCCCGCCGCTCCGACCAAATTCCCTTTTCAATTCAAAGTGTTACACGTCATTAAGAATATCTAATTTTTCTAATACGCAATAAATACGCAATAAATACGCAAAACGATTCGTTGGTTGTCGTGCTTTTTGACCGTTCGTCGGTTGGTTGGTGTGTTTTCTAGCTCTTTTAATTATGTATTTTTAAAAGTAAGTTTTTATATTCTTGTTCGGCTTCTGAGAAGTTGAGGCAGTCGGGGCATAAAGCATGCACCTTGTTTGCCCAATTGGTGATTATGATTAATCTTGCTGCGCCTTGACCTATAGTTGTGGATCTGTCTAATTGAGGGGTGATTGGAATGCTTTTAAAGAGCTCATTAATTCTCTTTAGTCTATCTGCATCAGGAAGTTCAACTGGTGAATTTTCTATTAACAGGTTCTTGGCGTACTTCTGTAGGTGCATTGGGGCGTTTTGATTTAATAGTATATCGGTACCTATCTTAGTGTAGTCTTTACTTAAGGATGGTTGGTGTATTAAGTAGTAGTTACCTGCTAGCGCTAAGGATGCGGCGGCCAGTGGTGATAGCCAGTATTGGAGTAACCATTTCATTGTTTATTGTTCCTATTATTAAACAAGTGATTTAAATCTCATCATATCTTCGGATCTCAGGTATCTCAATTTCAAAAGACAGTTTGTTGTCATCTAATTGAAACTCCCAATGGTCCTCCTCAGTACCGCCTCCATTGGCATTGCTACAGCCGTAATATGATGTCCAGTCGTATTGAACGTATACATTGCCTTCGGAGTCGTTTATTTGGAGATCATTTATTTGAAAACTGTCGTCAGAATATATAGCTAATGGATCCATTTGTAGGCAAATGGTAGTAATGCGTTCTCCAAACTCGGCTTCGTTATTTAGAATTGTTTCTTGAATATCGTCAATTAACTCATCTTTGGATTCATGTTTATCAAATAGAAGCTCTAATTCGATATTAATTTTTTTGGTCATGTATTAATACCTTAATTAATCCGTCCTAACCTCAACCCATCTTATCTCATCATGGTCGGCGTCGTAGTTTTTGGTCATTTGTTCGCTGGCGTGGCCGGCTAGTGCTTGTGGGTCGGTGCCTTTGTCTTTGTAGCGTTTGATGCCCAGTGCGCGTAGTTCGTGGAAGGTGGGGCGTTCTTTGGGTTGCAGGTGTTTATAGGCTTCAGATGCGTCCACGCATTTCTTGAATTCGCGAGTTATTTGCTCTGGTGATATTTCGGTACAGTCGTCATATTTCTTTCGACGGGCTTCTGTGATTTTGCTTTTTTTGTGGAGTAGCAGGGTCGAGAATGTTCCGCTTAATCTGCAGCGTGAAATTACATTGCGTAGCTCTGGTCCTATGCTTATACGCAGGTAGCCGGTGTCGTATTTTTTTGTTTTCTTTTGAATCACTTCGATCACTTCGGCATCGAGGGCGGGCATTTTTATTTTAACCAGGTCTTCTCGTCGCTGCAGGGTGATGAGTGCCAGATCGATGGCGTTGCGTAGCCATTGTGGTGTTTCTTTGTGGTTGTAGATGGTGGCAAGGCCTTGTTCGGTGTGGCGTTTGCGGGTCTTTTTGTACACCTGTTTTATTTTTAGTTCGGCTGGGTTGTCGGTGCGGGTGCACTGGCCCCGGTCGATGGCGTATTTGAACAGGTCGATTAAGCGTTCACGGCGCTGGTTGCTGGATCGTGGGGTGAAGTCGTTTAGGTATTCTGTGATGTCGTATAGGTTGATATCATCGATGGCTTTTTTGCCCAGGTCTGAGTCTTTAATTGAGTTCAGGCTGATGGTGTAGTTGTCGAGTGTGGCTTTGGCCAGCTCTTTGGTGGGGATGATGTCGGTGGTGTAGGTGTCAATAAACGCTGCGAGCGTGCCGGCTTGGTCTAGTATTTTTGCTACCAGATTAGCGCCGCTCATTAGTTGGCTGTTGGCTTGTTTGGCGGCTGATATGGCCTTTGCTTTGTCGCCGCCTAATGCTACCCATACGCCGTTGTCTGGGCGCTTGTAGCGGAACGTGGCGCCGTCATTATCTGTGTATAGATTAGGTGGCAGGCCTTTGTTCTTTTTGTTGCGTTGGCGTGGGCTCATGCGGCTTGGTTTATCTTATCCAGTAGTGGGTTGCCAGATGTGGCTTCATATTTAGCCATATCAACATAATATTTGCCACCTATTTTGCGACCAGGTAGTTCACCGTCGTCTATCCATGTACGTATGGTTTTGGTGGTGGGCTTTGAGCCTTCTTCGAAGTGCTCGGTCTGGAAGGCTGATATATTTTTAAGGCGTTCTTTCATATCGTTACCTTGCTGCTTTGGTTATCATCAGCCCAAAAATCATGACCGCAAAAAGGGCATTGAGCAGAAACCAGCCCTATACCTTCAATGCCTGCATACTCAAGTCCGCTTTCACTACCAGAAGCGCCGCAGTCGGGGCACGGCAATAACTTATCTTCAGTCATTGACTCTTTGTTGCAGTAGCAGGGGCCGTCACCAGTGTCGTGCTTCGGGCATTTAGTGTCTTCACTCACTACCTTTGCTCTCTATTAATCGACAGGCCCGTAAAATCTTTTTCGGGAAACTGATCAAATTCGGCTGCTCTGCATTCGACTTCGCGTGGTTGTTTGTTAAAGACCTTAATGAGTGCGTCCATATTTGCTTCCATGCAATTGGTAACCAGCCTTTCGGTGTCGTTAGGGTTACAGGTCTGGCATGCTGCAAGCGATAAAATGAACATGATGGTTAGTAAAATTTTCATAAGCTTTCCTTGAATATTTGTTGTTGTGATTCGCGCTCTTGTCGTGCGAAGTCGTACATAAAAAATGACCGTAGGTGTCGGTTTTGTTTCATGGCAACAAAGCCTTTCCATCGGAAGTATTTATAAACGTGCTCGTTATGCATTGCTTACGTTTACTGGTATTGATACCTGGTTGTAGTTCGCTTCTACTAATGCCTTTGCTAGTACTGGGCTTACGCTGTTGCCGCACATGCGAACCTGTGCAGTTTTGGTCAGGGTCTTGCCGTTGTATATTGGGCTAATGATGTATTGATTGGGGAACCCTTGTGCGCGGTAGAGTTCACGCGGGGTTAGCATTCGCATGCCGATATCATTAATTTTATAGTCCTGACCTGATACGGTAACTAAGCCAAAACGATCTCTGACTGTTACTGTGTGCATTGGTGCGTCGAGTTTTACGCCGTCTTTATCGTTGCCGTAGTATTTGACTAAGAATGCGTATACTAAAGCGAATCGGTTTTCTGATGTTTGTGTGGGTACTAAGTCTTTTGGGCTAAAGCCTCTGAATTCAACATCCTTTTTCTTGGCGCCGTAGTAGGTGACAAAAGACGCAGCGACTAATGCAAAGTGCCCGCCTTTTACCTGTGCGCAAATGGTGCGCAGTGGTTCGTCGCTTGGCATGTTGCGTTGGTTTGAACCGTTGGCATGTTCGGTAATAAATGACGGCACTATAAAGGGATTGTTTGTATTGATTACATAACGGTCCATGCCTTTGGCGATGCGTTGCATTGTTTTTTCTGCCAATGGTCGTTTGATATTTAGCTTTTGTGCTTTGGCTTGTTCTTTGGTTAAAAAAATTGAGTGGCAGGGTAGTGACCAGTTAATGCAGTCCGCTGCTGTGTTATAAGGCAGCAGGCCTTTTTCTGGGCCGTGGGTGGGTTCTGGCCATACGATCGGTTGGCCGTCGCAACGGGCGATCAAGAATAAGCGTTTTCGTATTGTTGGTGCGCCGTAGTCACAGGCTTTTAGTTCTTTCCATTCAACTTGGTAACCAAGTTTTTCAAACTCATTGATGAACCGGCGGAATGTTAAACCTTTTCTAATGGGGCAGGGTTTGTTGTCATCGTTTAGTGGTCCCCATGTCTGAAACTCTTCGACATTTTCCAGCATAATAACGCGAGGCTTTATAAGCTTGGCCCACTTCATTGCTACCCATGCAAGGCTGCGTATTTTTTTACTAACCGGTTTGCTGCCTTTTGCTTTTGAAAAGTGTTTGCAGTCCGGGCTAAACCACGCGAGGCCAACTGGTCTGCCCTGGCATACTTCAATTGGGTCAACTTCAAACACGTCTGATGTGAAGTGCTGGGTATGTGGGTGGTTGGCTTCATGCATGGCAATGGCTTCTGGGTCGTGGTTGATGGCGATATCAACACTGCGCCCCATGGCTTGTTCAATGCCCATGCTGGCACCCCCGCCACCAGCAAAGTTATCGACAATTATTTCATCGTCAATCGATAGCCTGAGCTGTGGTGGCCTTTGCCAGTTGAATGGTTTTTGGTTTTTCATGGTTAAGCCGTAAACATGCCAAGATAAATATCAGCTTCATCATCTAATTTATCAGTTAGCAGTGTCTTAAAATCGTTAGCTATTTCTTCTTTTATGGCGTCGAGCTGTACGATTCTCGTTGTGAATCGTGGCGTGTCGTGGCCAGTGCTTATGCTGATTCGAGAATGAAAGGCTCGTTCTGGTAAGTCTTCAAAAGGTTTACACTCGAATATGATCCATGCTGGCATCGGGCCGTCTTCACTTTTAGCATCGATGCTTTCCATTGCTGATTTGCTTTCGCCAAAATTTTTAATTTCGCTGCCTTTTTTCGCAATGGCCTCGATTGTGATATTTCGAATCGCAGTGGATGCTTTTATGATATCCATATTGGTACCATTCTCATCAACGACCTGGATATAATCTTTCCAGTCTTCTATCCATTCTGCTAAATCGCGTTGTTTTGTTTGCAGGGTGTCGTGTTGTAGTAATTCTGTGTAAGGGGCAGTGCGTTTTAATTTGAGTATGGCTTTGTGTTTAGCGTGACCGGGCTTTTCTTTATCACCTAAATCAAAAATAGATTGTGCTGCCATACTGTCAACATCAATGAAACAGTTATTGCCTTCTTGGGCATGAATATAGTTTGCGAAATCGATAACTGATGTGGTGTTTAGAGTGCCGCGAAAGTTATTTCGAAACTCCTGAAACTCTTCGAGGTCGCGAAGTTTTAATTCTTTGCTAATCGCTACGGCCTTAAAATCAGTCTCTTCTAATTTTTCGTTATAGTGAGTTGTTGATTGGATATGCTCGATAGCTTCTTTAGTTGTGCTCATTATTTTGCTGCTCCTTCTTCTGTTATCCCGCCATGTATGTCGAGTAGTGAGGTTTGGTCTTCAGGGAAGACCGATAGATAACCGTTGCGACCAATATGCATTGGCGTCTCGGTTGTGTTTTCTTCAGCCTTTTTGCCGTATTTTGTCGGCATAACCTGAGCGATCTGATGTTTGATAGTTACTTGATGGCTGCTGCCGATGCGAGCAATATCAAACTTAAGGGTTACACTGCCTTTTTTGTCATTGTCTATAACAGCAGCTGATACTTCGCCTAGGGCAATGGCTACTTTCTTTTCAAAAACACCTGCACCTAGTTCGTCTATAAAATTATGTACATCTGTTGGCATGGTAGTACTCCGTTGTGGTTAAAAATAATTTAAGAAAATATCCAAACAATTATTGAATTGTGTGCGATGTAAAAAGTGATGATGGCGATACCAAAAAGTATTTTCTGTTTTTTGGTGAGTGGGTCTATGTCCATTTGTTCTTTCATGATGGGTTCTCCGTTTCTTCATATAGGTCGTACAGTTCACTTGTTTCGTAACTGGTTGACAGAATGTCGTCAAACGTTCTGTCGGCCACTTCTTTGCCGCAGCGCTCGCAAAAACACAGTGAATCGTTGGTAAAGAAAGGGCAGGGGTAGCTATGCCCTTTAATTGCGCAGATTAGTTTTTTTACAAGGTTCATGCTGCCTTCTCCTTGCTTGGGTATTTTTCGTCGAAAAACTTTTCTAACCATAGTAGGCCGCTGTTGGTGACTAATGCGTATGAGTGCAGCTTTTTTGTTACTGGGTGTGGAAAATTTGAGAGGCGCTTAAGCATGTAGCCATGATCGATGGTTTTTTGGGTGGGTACGTTGTATTTGTCTTCGTACTTAAGCACGCCGTGTTCACGTAAGAATGCATTGAACTTGCGCGGGCCTATACCTAGACGCTGCGCTGCTTCTTTGAGTGTGTAGGTGGCTTGTGTGCTCATGCTTACGCTGCCGTTGGTGGTGTGGTGGTTGGTATGAAACCAGCTGGCGCTTTTGGTTTGCTGAACAGTGATACCACGTTATTTTTTGGCAGCTGTGCTGATTGCTGCTTTTGTGCAATGACCATACTGGCAGGTACCAGGTTGTATACCGAGCCTTCGAACATGAGCACTAAGCCCTGCGACTCTGCGAACCTTGATATGGTTTCCAGTGTGATGTGTGCTGGCATGTTTACTTGTCTGAGTTTCATATCCGACCCCAATAAATAACAATATGTTATAAAAGTAACAATATGTAATTTTCTTGTCAATAACTAAATGTTATTTTTTTATCAGTCACTACTTACTTATATTTAATTTGGGTGGTTATTAGCTGATTATTTGGTCAGTTTAAGGACGGTGGGTTGTGGTATTTTATGGGGATAAATATAAATAAAAGGGAATGTGGTATGGGGTCTGTATATAAGCTGGTGAGTGGGGTAGTGGTTGTATTGCTGGTTGGCTTTTATGTTGCTCAGGATGATATGAGTGGTGACCGAGCTCAGTCGTTGGCTGCTGCTAAGGCGCAAGCCGCTGATAAGGCAGGGGAGTATCTGGTTGTTGATAAAGCTGAGGTTATTGATGCGGTTGTGGAGTTAATGGGCTCTCAGGATGATGTGGCGTCGGTTGAAGTCACTACTCGGGATTCAAGGTTGGGTGATGGTGCTGGGGATTGATGGTTTGCTGGGTGATAATTATATAAATAAAGGGCGTGTGGTATGGCGATAGATGAAAAAGCCGGGATGTGTGCTACCTGTAATAAGCAGGTGATGGTTAGGCGTAAGGGTACCAATCATTTGTTGCATCTGGTGTTGTCGGTTTTGACGGGTGGGTTCTGGATTATTGTGTGGATACTGGCATCAGTTAAGTTTGGTGGCTGGCGGTGTACGCAGTGTGGTGGTACGCGGATCAGTGGGGTTAGGTAGTGAGAGGCAATAAAAAAGCCCGAATTAATCGGGCTTTTTTATATCGGTTTTAGGCTGATTCAACTAAGAGCGGAGTTGTAAATTTCTTGACCAACTTCGCTTAGTCTAAACTCAACAATGTATTCAGGTACGCCTAATTTTCTTGCTATCTCAAGGTTTCCAGAGTCTGTTAGTTCACCATCGTTATCAATATCGTTTCTTGCTTTTATAAGAGCGGGGACTAGTGTGCTTGGTATTAGTAGTTCTATCGCACCAAAATATGCAGCGTGATCTACACGAGTTTGGCAATCCTTATCGTCAATAGAGATGTAGGTGTCTATCAAGAAGGCAATGAGTTTTACTAATTCAAGATGCTCTGTTGTGCTGGATTCTGGTGTGTGTAGGAATATGTGTAAAAGTTCTTTACATAGATAGAATCTGGTTAGGCAGTAGTTATGTTTCGTAAGGGTTATGTCGTATGTGTATTGGCTGTCACTGATTGTGTATTGTTCGAAGTGTGCAGCAACAGATTTTGATACTGTATCGACTGGTATGATGTTGAGGTTGCTGTCTTCGATTAGCTTTCTGCATAGGGTGATGGCATTAACCTGGTTTTCAGTGTTAATAGGGTCATAAATAGGGGTTCTAATTTCCCATGTGGGGCTACCAGCATTGATATTTTCTTTAGCTTCGCGCAGCATTTTATTATGCGATTCTAATTTGTCGTAAATATTCTTGGCTTGTTTTATTGCTTCGTCGCGAAAGTAATTAAAGTTATTCATTGTTTGGGTTGCTTCATGCATTTTATTATTTTGTTCAATAAAAAACGCGCATTAAGCGCGTTTTTTATTGTGCTTGTTTTGTTTTTTTACATGTCACCGATGCGGCGGCAAATAATCTCGTCAGCTTTTTTGCTCACAGAGACGCTCTGTGAAGGAAGTTTAGTTGTGCGGTTTCCGTCAACCAGTGCTTGGATATTCATTAATTCGGCTTGAACTTCTCTATTAGGCACGTCTGTAGAACTGATTGCTAATTTAAAATCAGTTAGTCCGTTTTCCTTCTTTTTATCAAACCATTCTTGGAATGAAGTAGAGGTTGTGTTCATTTCGTAGTCCCGTTGTTTATTTTATTTGGCAATAAGCTCTATTTATTATAAGTAATAAAAAAGTGCTGCCTTTGCGGCGCAGTACTTTAAGCCATCTTGCAGTATTGTTCTAGCCCAGTGCAACCCCTTTTTCTAAGGTAGATCGCATCTAGTGCTTTTTTAGCGCTTTTCTATACCTAAATAGATATAAAATGCGACTAAAAGGTATCTATGTGTTAAATATTTTACACTTCTAAAATATAGAAATCGGCAGTTCTTGCCGTTTATTTAGCGTATGTTCGCGTAATTTTTCAGGCTTTTGTGTCCAATTGGTGTCAATTGTGAAAAAAATGTATAAAACCTTGACTCACAAAACACTGGTTTCAGCTATAGCATAGTAGATAATTTATATAATTTCTTATTTGCAATTACTTCACAGCCTTCGGATCCAGCGTGAACTGCATCATCTCCTGCAGTTTATCCACCATGGCCTTGGCTTGTTTTGTGCTGCCTTGCATTTGGGATAGCTTCTCGCTTTTGCGGTTGAGCTGGCGTTGTGCCTGGTAGCGTTTGTCTTCTGTCTGGCGCCATTTGTGTTCCATGGCTTCTAACTGCTTTTTGTAGGCGTTGTTTTGTTGGGTGAGGGTGGCTACTTCGGTTGCTTTGCTGGTTAGGGCTTGGCTGAGCGTGTGCTTGTCTATGCTGCTGTTGTATAGGGTGTAGGTGTTGCTGGTGCCCATGAGTATTACTAGGCCTATGATGGCGATTAGGCTGGTTTTAATGGATTTGCGTTCTTTTTTGTCGAAGGTGATGCTATCTGGATCGGGCTTGTTGTGCTTTTCTTGCAGGCGTTTGACTATGCGTAGCTGTCGCTCATTAAGTGTGTTTTCGTCCATTGTTCATCCTTAAGCTGCTTTTGTTATTAGTTTTATCACATTGGCAGGCTTCATTTTTCGGGCTGCCTCATCACTGAATAGATCACATAACGCATAAATAGTTTCAGCTTTTTCTTCTGGTGACTCTTTATCGTATGTTTTTTCGTAATTGTCCTTAATGAAACGCATAACAAAGGTCATTAGGTCTAAGGATGCATAAACTTTATTATTATAAAGCCCTGATTGTTCGGCAATCATCAGCTCTTGAGTGTGGCTTCTTTGAGGTCCTTTGCCTGTAAGCAGCCATTCAACATTAACCCCAAGAGTATCAGCAATGTGGGTCGCATTGTTAATTCCTGGAATTCGTTCCCCATTGCGATAAAACCAGACCATTGTTCCGCTAACGCCAAGATATCGACCTAATGCTTCTTGGGCTTTAGGGGCGTTAGAGTCTTTACAGGCTTTTTTAAATCGAATTGAGAAATCTTTGTATTCCATGTTCGATATTATCTCGTTATCGAAAACAACATATTGTTATTTATTTATTGACATTTAATAACTAAATGTTATTTTATAGTTATTATGAAAACAGCAATTGAAAAAGCAATAGCATTTTTTGGGGAGCATGGAGCGCAAAAGCTTTTGGCTGATGCACTCCATCTTAATAGTCCTGTGGTTGTGTCTCAGTGGAAAAAGCGACAGGTTCCTGCTGAATATGTCTTAAAAGTTGAAGTGGCGTGTGAGTATTCCGTATCCCGTCACGAACTCCGTCCCGATTTATACCCATTAGAGCCTTGGTGCCAGTGTCCTGCGTGTTTGCGCAATAAGGCGGCTGCATAGTGTTTACCTATAACCACAGGGCCAGTTGGCTGTGGCCATGCATGGCGTGGTCGTCGGCAAGTTGCAGTATTTGGGCTTGGTCGGTGTGGTCGATGGCGTGGCGCTGGATGTGCTTCAGCACAATGCGGGCGTGTTCATCCGTTTTAATGCTGGCGGCAATGATGCCTAAGTTGGTAAAGACGGGGAATACGTTACCCAGTTGCTTTAATGCAGCAAAAAGTTGCTGGCCTTTGTTAACGGTGAGTTTTGTTTTTTCGGTGGCCGGTTGGTTGTCGGTGTTAACGCTGACCACGACCAGGTACGTGTTATCCATAATGATTGCCTTCGCCCTTGTGTGCGGGGTGCCGTTTAATTTGATTGCTAGTTTACTGGTGAAGGGGAAGGGAAGTAATGACTGCTAACATTCATGAGACTCGAAGTGATGTGGTTCGACGGCATGTAAATAATTGTTTACGTGCTGAGAAAAAAGTTACAGAGGAAACGTTTGCCGATGATGTGAAAGGTATTTATCACGACCGGGTGTCGCATGCTGATGATCGCGTTGTTCATTTTCACGACGGTGGTGATGCCACAAAAATGCTGGCGGCTAACGCTCAATTATTGTTCCGCATGATAAAGGGCTCGGTTAAATTCCCTGCAGATATTGAAGAGGCAGTGGTGCTTGCATTGCCTGAACCTTATCAAAATGATTGTCTTGCAGAGTTATCTGGTCGCTATGGTTTGTTGGCGGCGCATGTACCTGACTGTTCCCCTAATAGTTCCGTTACTAATATTTCACACCTAATGAAAGAAACCGGTGAGGCGCTGGAAGCCATCGCGCCCATGCTGAGTGATGGTGTCATTGATAAAAAAGATTCGCATTTAGCTAAAACGGCCTTAAAAGAAATTAACGATGTGTTGGCCGAGTTAATACGCGTACAGACAGAGATAACTAATATCTTGCCTGAGAATGATGGTGTGAGTCTTGAGGTGGTGAGTAAATAAAAGGTAATTAATTATGGACGTTGAATACATTGTATTAAAGCAGGTGACCAAAGGGCATAAAACCTTTGAGCAATTATACGCCGCGGTGTGTGCGCATAAGGTGATTCACCGTGATGGGCTGGAAAGTATTTTGAACGCCATGAAGAAAAATAAAATCATTGAGCCCTATATGGGGCAGTGGCGTGCTTATGCAAAACCCACAGCTCGTATGGAGAGCGCTGAACCTGAAACTTGTGGAGGGTTGATTTAATGGCTGGTAGTAGTGCAGTTAATTTAATGGGCCGAACACCTGAGTATATGGTGCTGCGGCAAGAACGTATTGACCTAAAGCATGATGAGGGTTGCGCGGTGTGTAAGCGGCGTAATACCAAGTCTGTTTTTGGTGGTCATTTTGTTTGTAGTGACCCAACCAGGCAGCCGATTAAGGGTGAGAAATATTGCCACCTGTGGGCTTACGATGATGCGTTGGGGTGAGTGATGGAGTGGGGTGGATTTGTTCAAGCGGTAACAGTCGCAGTGGATAGTGGCTCTGATAACTGGGCTTTTGAGTACTGGATTGGGCTTCGAAATAAAAGTGGTCGAGGCGAATGGGATGAGCGTAAATCAGATGTTAATTCTGAAAGTTATGCGTCTGCTAAGGGACCAGAATATAAAGAGCTTCGTATTTGTGTCATGCAGATGCGTGGTGAGATTAGAAGGGTGTGATATGAGGTTTCATGTATTAGCTGGCAAGTATGACGGTGAGCATCAAGAGCGAGTGTGTAAGTTTAGTGGTGAATACGAGACCTTGCAGGAAGCACTGATGGTTTATGACACGCTGTCTGGTTACCCGTGGTCGTTTATTGAATTTAACGGGCGATACCTTGAGGCATTTTCTGAGGGGTTTGAGTTGTTTAATGCCAGTTAACATCAACATCGATATCGGCCTGTCTGTTCTGTGTGCTGTGCAGCGACCAGGCGAGACATTAACGCATAAAGATATTGCTGATGTGTGTTTGTGTAACCACAATTCAATTCATCAACTGGAACAACGGGCATTAAAGAAGTTACGTGAACGAACGACACCGGATGATTTTTATCGGTTAACTAAAAAGGGAGTTGGGCATGGTGATCATTAATTTAGATCAGTTGGACGATTTAATAAAAATAGCGGTTGAGCTGGGTGAAGGTAAAACTGATTTAACACCTGAACAACTGCAAATGCTGCGCGAGTACGTGGCTGATTTTACACCACAGCAGCATGCAGACTTTATGCAGTGCAAGTATGTAATGGTGTGTTGTTTGCCCGATGTGGGGCTGCTGAGCGCCACTGATGCGCAGACAAATATTATGGTGATGACGTTAACGGGACGGGTGGCTGCGTGACAGCATTTTTGATTAATGATGATGAGTGGGATCTTCTTTTTGATGAACCCTCGGATTTATTAAAAGTGTATTGCGCATTACGACGGGTAATGGATTTTAAAACTGGCGTTAGTGGTTTTAGTTATCGAATTAATGAGGGTTTTTTTATTGACCTTATGGATATTGCATTAATACCAGGCAGGCACCGGCCTGAGAAATTTACCCGAGGTAAGATCCGTAATCATTTAAACCGGTTGGAAAAAATAGGTTTGATGAAACGCAGGAGTGATATTGGTCCCTTTGTTTTTGAGTTGCTTTTAAGTGAGTCGGACAAGTCCGTTCAAAACAGGATGAGCCGAGGAACAACCAAGGCAGAAACCGAAAAAAAAGAAGAGCAGCGACCAGAAAAAAACAAAGAGAATCAAAGCAGTTATGAATCATCAGCAACCAATAACAAAACAGAGGATGAAACACCAACACCCGATAGGATGAACCCACCTCCGGTATCCGGATATATAGATAAATATACTACGATGCAGCAGCTCTATGAAGTACTGGGTACAGTGATGCCTGTTAACTGGATAAACAGAACAGATTCAAGAAAGGTTTTATCTGAGTGGTTGTCGATTGGTATCAGTTCAGATCTTTTAAGTGAAGCAATTGGTCGTGCAATGAATGTGCAGGACGGAAAATCGTTTGGTGTGAAATATTTAGATCCTATTGTTAGGCAGTTGAAACAAAAATCTTTGAATCCGGAGAAGAGTAATGGACCCGATAAATCAGTTCGCAAATCCAGTGCTGAAAAAAATCAAGAGGCAGCAGATGCCTATCTCAGATCGGTCGGTATCGGTGAACCAGAAGACAGTGGTTCAGGTGGTCGAATTATCGATGGTGAGGTTGTGGGGCGAGTTTCATGATCTTTATGGCACTAAAGCAGAAATGAAGCTCGGTCTGGTTGGTGAGCTGGAGTTTGATAAATGGAAGCGAAAGCTCTCTGTATTGCCGCATGAGAAGCTGGATGCGGCAATTGATGTTGCGCTATCAAAATGCTTAATGCTGCCGGATAAGTGGCCTCCTGAATTGCAGGAGTTTTTAAGGTTTTGTTTAGAAGCTCTCGCGGATATGACGCCAAAGGCAGCGCATAGGGAGTTTAAACGGTTGCCGGCTCCTAAGATTGATTACTCTCGTGAAGGGGCTGGTTATAAGGCGATTCAGGAATTAAAAAAGATTGTGGGTAATCCGTCCTAATGAACTGGCAGAAAATCAACAAAATTCGCTGGCAGTCTGATGTTGGTTATTTTGTAGAAGCGCTGGGTGTAAAAGGTAATTTGGTTTATGTGGTGTGGCTACCGGTCGCTGAAGGCGACAGGCTGTTTAAGTGGCCGCACAGAGTGGTTGCTGCATTTAGTCATGGCAGTGATCAAGAGAAGGCAGAAAAGGCTAAGCAGTTTTGTGAGCAACATTTTGAACAGGGGAATAAAAATGCCGCGTGATGATTTAGAAGAAATTAAAAAGTGTTTGGTAATGTGGGGTGACTGGTCACGTGATATTAATTTACCTAAGTTAGGTTACCCGACTAAAACTAACTTTGTGATTGTTCCATGTGGAACTTCTGTTGTTTATGATGAGGATGTGGCTGAACTTGTTGAGCAGTGCATGAATGAATTGCGGGATCGTAATCAGAGTTGGTATGAGTCGTTGTATTATTATTACTACTGGCAGTTGCCTATTTTTGAAGTGGCTAAAAAATTAAAGTTGTCAAAGTCGAGTTATAAAATTGAAAAACAAAAAGCAGAATCATGGCTCGATGCTTTGTATTTTTATAAGATCAATAAAAAAATTGCATAAAAACTATTGACGGGGTTAACCCGTTAGTTGTATAAATAGCTTAACTTGTTATTTCTGACTTTACGAAAAAGCCTTGCTTCCCCAGCAGGGCTTTTTTTATGTCTGGAATAAATAACAGGTTGCTTCATGTAAGACTCCATTTTGGTTGTTGACCCCGGCGCGGTTTCTCTCAGTCGCATTTATGCCGGGGGTTTTTATTCCAGTTTGTTCCGTTCGTTAGGTAGGGGGTGATCCATCTCTCGTATAACGCGAGCAACAATGTGCCTTGGTCGGCACGCCCGACAGCAGACCGGTAACGCGTAATGGCGACCGGTCTTTTTTATTGGTGATTTATGCGTGATATCGATAGGGTCATTGTTCATTGTTCGGCTACTAAGCCAAGTATGGATGTTGATGCTGCGTTAATTCGTAAGTGGCATGTTGAAGAGCGTAGTTGGTCTGATATTGGTTATCACTTTGTTATTAAGCGCGATGGTGAAATTGAACAAGGTCGTGCTATCGATGTGATCGGTGCGCACTGTCGTGGTCACAATACCGACAGTGTTGGTATTTGCTTGGTGGGTGGTTTGTCTGATGAGGGTGAGCCTGCTGAGAATTTTTTAGGTGTTCAATATCAGTCGCTATATGAATTATTAAAGTCTTTTCGTTTGATTTTTCCTGATGTTGATATTGTTGGTCATCGTGATCTGGATGATCGTAAAGACTGCCCTTGTTTTGAAGTGGGGCAGTGGGTTGGTTCGGTGGATTTATGACTTACAACGGTATTATTAAAAAATCGCGCACTTATGATCTTGCGGCCTTTATGGGTTTGCTGAGTGCGGCCCAAGCTAATTTGCCGATGGTGCAAGAGCAACTGGGTGATGCTTACGGTTGGATTATGTTGGGCTGCTCGATGGCACTGGCATTTTTACGCAAGAAAACGACAGGCCCTGTGGGTGTTAAGTAAACTTAAAACAGCATTGTTGTTTGTTTTGGGTTTAGTTGCGGCTGTGTTTATGTACCGCAGTCATCGCGCTGAGAGTAAGTTGCAGCAGCGTGAAATTGATGATTTAAAAATTGAAGCTAACGCTATGAATGTGGTGTTGGATGATAAAGAGGCAGAACAGGCAATTAAAGATGAACCGATTAATAGGCATTCTGATTTGCATCGCTTTGAGTAGCTGCAGTAGTCACATTACAAAGCTGCCTTTGCCGGATGAATTGCAGTTACCGAAAATAAAAGCAGCTGAACTCGAATGCCTGGCAACTGATCCGCTGAACCGATTAGCAACACGCGACCGGCTGCAGGAAAACCGAATTAATACATTAACGAACATAATTAAAACAACTCACTAATGGGAAACGTGATGCTTGATAAGGTTGGGCCGAATGTAACTGTAGGTGGTGGTGGTGTGGCTGTTGTCAGTGGCCTTACCTCTCATGACTGGGGTGTGATCATTGGTGTGTTTTTAGGTGTTTGTGGTTTGGCGCTGCAAATTTATCGCACACGTGTTGATATAAAGCACAAAGCAACAATGGCTGAACAAGACAGAGAATTTAAAGAATTTAAAAAGCAGCTGATGAAAAAGAAAGATTGAATAGGTAGGTGTTCGTGGCGCTGGCATTGCAAGTAATGATTAATGAGTCTAATGTTTTTTTGGATTTTGCAAAAAATTCAAGGAAATTTATCGATGGTGATATTGTAAAGGTTTATTCTCCATCACCTTGGGCTAATAAAGTTGGTAATGAATGGGTGCCTAATAACTTACCTGTTGCATCGCCAAGACTGGGTTTTATTTTTGTCGATAATGAGCCGTCAGCAACCATTGTTAAATATAACAGGGTTTTGTGTAAGCCTCGTGAAGATGTTATTGGCTCAGTTGATAAAGTGCGAGACTGGGGTTTTGCCTTAGGTACTATGACTACTCCTAATGTTGATGAGTTATTAAATCAAAAATATACAACAATTACGTGGGGCCAGCTTAAAGCTTTCTTGAAGAAGAAAAGTGAAGATCGGTTATTGTTAGATAGTGATATTGTTTAATGCCAGCTCAGTCGACATATACAGATGCTGCTGCTGCCCCGGGAGGGGCGGGTACAGAGATAGATCCTTATGGTAGTTGGATTGAATGGGAGGCGAACGAGGGCACAAACCTTGTTACTGACGGAGATACGCATACTCTTTTTGTGACGGGTTTTGAGGTGAGCGCAACTCAGTGCTTGCTCAATGGGTTTACAACTGGCGCATCTAATTATTTAACAATAAAAGCAGCTTCTGGACAGGAGGCAAGTGGTATATATGGTGTCACTGGGTTTTCTGCATCCAGTACTTCTCGGTCTGTATTGAACTATGCAGAACACCTTAGAATAGAGGATGTACAGATTGAAAGTACTTATACATCTTCGTCAATTGCGCTTGCGCAATCGTGGAATGCAAGCGGAATCGATATAAGGGTTGATCGGTGCATTATTAATAATGCAGATACTGGCAACACATCGGGTGTTATTAATGATGGCGGGGCATACACTGGTACTTATTTGTACCGTAATTGTGTTTTAGACCCCGGAACAACATCAGTTTATGACCATAACAGTACATCAATAGATACCTATCTATACAACAATACGATTCTTGGTCGTTGTATTCTAAGAGATAATACTACCTGCTATTTAACCAATAATATAATCGATACGGCAGATGCAATCTTGACATACGGCGGAACAGTCGCGGTCGGTATTAATAACACGCACAGCCAATCTGTAGCAGGCGATGCTTATACTGCCGGATCAAGCGGCAATAAATGGTCGCAAACTTTTACTTATACCGATTCAGCTAATGATGATTACTCGCTTGATAGTGGCGATACGGGCGCAATTGGTAATGGTACTGATTTAACATCAGATGCCACATGGCCTTTTAGTATAGATATTATAGGCGCATCAAGAGGCGCAACATGGGATTGCGGGGCTTTTGGGTCTGTGGCTGGTGGTGCTACTTTAACTGTTCAAAACTGTTTACATGGTCATACTGTTGACAGCCCTGTATTGGTTCAGGCGAACACGCTGGTAGTTGATGATACTTTGCATGCGAACAGTGTTGATAGTGTGGTGCTGCAAACAGCGGTTATTTTGTCGGTTGATTCGGTGTTGCATTCTCATTCGGTTGATAATTTAGATTTGCTGCAGGCGAATGTATTGTTGGTTGATGATGCACTGCATGGTCATCAGGTTGATGGTGTTGATTTAGTCCAGGCGAATGTGCTGGCGGTTAATGATGCGCTGCATACACACGCGGTCGATAACTTATCGCTCGATGTGTCAACAGTGCTGGTTGTGCAAGACGCGTTGCATGGCCATACGATTGATAATGTGGATTTAACTCAGGCTAACGTACTGAGTGTACAAGATGCTGTGCACGGTCACGGTGTCGATAACTTAGATTTAGTTCAGGCAAATATTCTTGCTGTTGATAGTGCGCTTCATGCGCACCTCGTAGATAACATTTTATTAAACACTGGCGCGGCTCCTGTTACGGGTGACCGGGTGGTGGTTGTGGCTAATGAAAACAGAACGGTACTGGTTGTTGATGAGAGCCGGTTGGTTGAAGTAGCTAATGAGATACGTCGAGTAACATTTAATTAGGATTTGTTATGGAATTTAAAGTAATTGAACCTGGTGGGTTCTTGCACGGTGCTGTTCGCCTTAAAGAAAACAATACGCATGATTCAGACGACTTTGATGATATGACGGAAGAGCATGTGATGGCATTTCATCGTGCAGGTTGGGTGAGTATTGAGGGCGTTAAAGATAATCAGCGTGATATTCATCACAGTGAAGTGATTGCTGATTCAACATTGCATGGTCATAAAGCGAGTGAGGCAGGCTAATGGTTAAAGCAGTTGATGATTTATTGCTTGATGGTGGTCTGGATGCAATCGATGGTTGCGTATTGCTGTCTGTATGCTCAGCACAACCTGCAAACAAAGCGGGCGTTGCTGCTGTTACATTAGCAAGTGTAGCGATCAGTGGTGTCGACTTCACTAAGGCGAATGGTGACACGAGTGGGCGTAAGTTAACGGTAGCACAGCAAGCGGCTATCAGCATTGCGTCATCAGGTACAGCAACGCATGTCGTTATCGATGATCTTACAAGTATCTATGTGACAACCTGCACATCACAAGCATTAACCTCTGGTGGTACTGTGACTGTACCGGCATGGGATATTGAGTTTGCGGATCCAGTTTAATGGCATTGCCTGTAATTAATATTGGTGATGACTTTGGAAATGAGATCACGCTAACCCGTGGTGGTACGGCTGTGCCTATTGGGGCGAGCACTATTTTAAAGGTTGCTATTGTTGATCAGGATAAACAATATCGAATGAGTGATGAGGTCACGATTGCGTCTGCTGATGCTGGTAATGATTGGCCTAACGGTATTGTTCGGGTGAATATACCTAAAGAGTCACAGGTGTCTGGTGTGACTGATAGCGACACAGTTAAAAATATTAAATCCGGTAGTGCGTTGGTTGAGGTCTCGGTAGATGATCCCGGTCAGAGTGGTGGTAATGAAGATAACAGCTGGCACTTTCCTGTGACAATAGCTGGTGCTGTGATTAGTTCATGATCGGTCTGAGTATCAGTGTTGATATCAGTAATACTGAGCGATATTTAGATAAGGTTCAGAAACAAATTCCTTTTGCTATTGCTAAGTCGTTAACTAAAACAGCTCAAGATATTAAGAAGGATGAGCGTATAGAGATGACAAGGGTGTTTGATCGTCCTACTCGATACACGCTCAATTCTCTTTATGTGTTGCCTGCACGCAAATCAAAGCTGGTTGCAGTTGTAAAGATCAAAGATGAGGCAATCAAGGGTAATGCTGCGGTTAAGTATTTGAAAGAGCAGATGGAAGGTGGTGGGCGTAGTTATAAAGGCTTTGAGAAGCTGCTTATCAGCAGGGGGCAGATGCCTTCTGGTATGTATGCTGTGCCTAGCAGAACAATGAAGCTGAACAAGTTCGGTAACGTTACAAACGGAATGATTCAAAAGATATTGTCAGGCTTGGGTGCTCAGCGTGACATCTATCAGCGATCACGTTCTGGATCAAAGACACATGGCAAGTACTTCTCTGGCATTGTTAGTGGTACGCATGGCATATGGGATGTGAACAAACTTCGAAAAGGTTTGCCGGCACTGCTGTTCTTGTTTGTGAAGCGCCCTACATATAATCGACGCTTCAAGTTCCATGCAG
>Ga0316207_10000958_pt1 | contig 39564 bp, 54 predicted proteins | sample 6weekpyrite_MG_FD_204943 | JGI IMG/M metagenome (GOLD analysis project Ga0316207, IMG submission 204943) | Microbial mat bacterial communities from mineral coupon in-situ incubated in ocean water Damariscotta River, Maine, United States -... | ecosystem: Environmental > Aquatic > Marine >... | reverse complement strand
CCACACTTTCTGTTGCAGAAAGAAATAGGGCCGCAAGATCGGCATTTCAAGCCTCAGCAAACAAAACAAATCAACTATCCTAGTATATGCACTAATTTATACTTTATTTTTTCAATTTAATGCATCATGAGGCCGCGCGCGATAATTCGCCGGTATTTGCAAGATAACTCTCTTTTTCTAGTCTTTCGTCTCACAAAACATAATTGCACATTCTAAAATCTACTGCCGCCGAACATGTCGAGCGTTCTGGCTGATCCTCGCTTTGCTTGGCAGTTATCATTCCAGATCAGCAGCTCCTTAGCGTCGCTGGCGTTCTCTCCACCTCCAACAGTGTACTTAATCGACAGCTGTTCCATATGAAGCCCATCAAAGACCTTTCTGATGTCTGGATGATCATTAATGCTAATCAACATTGATCCATCAATCGACTTGGCCAAGTCAGCCATTCGCTCATAGTGTTCAAAGCCAAACTCAACGCCGTAGCCAGCTGTTTCCCAGTAAGGTGGATCCAAGTAACAGAAAGTGTGCTCACGATCGTAACGCTCCACCACCTTCTCCCAGGGCAGGTTCTCAACATAGACACCCTGCAGTCTGGTCCAGGCCTCTGTCAGATCTTCTTCAATGCGGAGAATATTCAGCCTCGGCTGTGTGGTTGTTGCTGTGCCGTAGGTTTGGCCATCACAACGTCCACCAAAGGCTTGCTTTTGCAGATAGTAGAATCTGGCTGCACGCTGGATATCAGTTAAAGTGTCTGGAATCTTGGCTTTCTCCCAGTCGAAGACCTGGCGTGAGCTGATAGCCCACTTGAACTGCCGGACAAACTCCTCAAGGTGATTCTGCACAACACGGTAAAGATTGCTTAGCTCACCATTGAAGTCGTTGATCACCTCGACCTCTGAAGGTGGCTTGCGGAAGAACACTGCCGCTGCCCCAGCGAATCCTTCAACGTAACAACTATGGGTTGGAAATTTATCCAGAACAGGCTCCATCAGCCTGCTCTTGCCACCCATCCACGGGATTATTGGTTTTGCCATTGTGAGCCTCGTTTTTAACTACTGCAAAACGTTTTTGTATTATGCTAGGCTCCACCATGCCGATCGGCGGGCCTTGCTTAGCTCACAGGCTATATTCCTGTGGGTTAGGGGTTGGGTAGCGGTTGCCGCCGCTGCCCAGCAGCCCTTTTCATTATCTATCCATATATTTCAATATGTTTGATACCCATAGCGCCATCACCACCACTAGAATTAGTATCAATACCACCGAGGCCGCCATTAACAGTCATTAACAATGCTGGCGAATATTTTTTGGTTTTAAATAAAATACGCCCACCACCACCACCACCTGCAGCTGTGCCCAATTGACCATCAAAGCCATCGGCAGACACCACGCCAGACGTGCAAATTATTTTTGGCGAAATCACGATAATGTCGCCACCGCCATTACCGCCAATCCCAGCGCCAGCACCCACTATCGCCCCGGCACCACCGGCACCACCCCACGAACTATTACCAACCAACGAGAGTAACGCTGCTATTTTGCCTATTGCGTTTGGACTGGAACCTGCACCGCCGTCCTGAAAAGACGGAATACCAGCACTCCCACCAGGCGCACCAATACACGAACCTCCTGCAAAACCGTCTGACTGAGTTCCACCACTACCGCCACCACCACCTCCAGCATAGCCGTCTGAACCGTTTTCACTAGGACCTCCCCCGGGAGCACCCTGCCCATTGGCCGTTAACGTAGCCCCGGTCATGTCAAACAAAATATTACACACGACCACCAACTGCTCATTCGCCGTCACAGTTATATCGCTGTTGATTGTCAAACTATTGTAGTAGTGCAGACCGGACAAATTTTGATTTGCGCTGATTGTGACATCACCCTCAAACGGAACTACACTACCCGCTATTACCGATGACGGCCCGCCAAACTCCAACATACGTGATAGAACTTCCTCATCACGAGCCACCAATTGCGACATAAGTATTTCGTCGCCAGAGCTACCCGTATCAATCTGGCTTGGGTCAATAATATTTCCTGTGCTAAATGGCATATTGTCTCCTATGAAATCATGTACGGCTCATCGCCATTGCCAGGGCTTGATGGCGTACCGCCAGAGATGTACCAATACTCACGCTGGGCCTCGGTCGCCAAGTCATAATCAGGCAGTCCTGCAGGCGCAATAAATATAAAACGCCCAAGCAGCCGGGCATCGAAACCAGTCGCCATCAAACGTCCCTGATTAATTCCTGATAATTTAGTTACAGCCACGCGCATCATCAGCGGGTTGCCATTAGCATCGACATTAATAGGCGAATACAGCTCAACAATTTCACCCAGCTCTATATCACTGTCCTTCAATTCCAAACCAAAGGTAATTTGCCCCGCACCATCCTTGTATTGTCGGACGGTCCGTGATGCTAGTGCACGAGCCAGAATTTCCCCGCCAAATACCTTTTTCATCCAACGAGAAAAGACTGGCTTTCTGTCTGATATTTCCTTATGACGGATCTCCGCTTCTCTGTTCGCTACTCCCACCGAATACCGAAAGTTATCTTCATCATCGGGATCCTCACCCGCTAACAGGTCGTAATAAACCACCGCACGTGTATAGCGATTGGCCTGGGTATCACCTAACGATGTGGTGTTGTAAACGATGTTAGCGGCATTCGTGATCTTCCGATACGCATCACCAGGTGCGTTAGGGGCCAGACGTTTGAATTTGATTTTCTGATCAGCTCCCTGCCAAATATATGAGAACGATTCCTCGCGCAGTTCCTTTATCAGCTTTTTGATTTTGGTTGGTTTGTGCAACAGAGCAGCAAACGTCCAGCCTGAAAACCAGAGATCGCGATTTGCCTGCAGCATTGCAATATCAATCTCAGTGTCATCAATACCCGCCACATTAAAAAGCGCGTGCGCCAGATCAGGCGGATTTCCCTGCATATAAACAGCCTGCTGAACCTCTTCATCACTATCATGCAACTTGGCCTGATCAAATCCAATGTTGTTATATTTGCCTCGAGTCAAGGTGCTAAAGATTGTGATACCAGTCTCCAGATCGAGAGTGCCTGAGTCATAGCCAACACACTCACCATTGATAAACAGATCACCTCCTGTCAGATCATATTGCGACACCGGCGGTGATGCCACGCGATCTATCCCTGTCCAGGGCTCAAGCTCAAAACTACCTGTCTCGGTTGCAGACAATCCCGCGGCACTCAAACGGCCATCAGTTTTTGCTGGATACTCAACATCAGTCAGTTTTAGCAAGCCGCCAATTTTCATTGTTACCAGTCCGTCACTACCAACCGACAAACTCTCCAGCACACCATGAAATCGCAGCGTGTAATCAGCCTGGCTAAAACCAGGCGCGATAAAGCCTTCATACACCTCAACCCTGCGATTCTTAATGTGCTGATTGACAGCCCGCCACTTAGACCAATAGGTGCCACCGGTGGCCACCTCTTCAGTGCCAGAGGGTGCCTGGCGTAACGTGGGCGACACTCGATACGGATCAACACCATAGTCACCGTCCGGTTCATCCAGAAAAGTGATAGTTACCTTAAAATCTACCAACAGCGATTCAGTCAGCAGGATCTCTTGTGGCAAGGGTGAAATGTCTTTGACGTAAGGCCGAATGATTTCACCAGGCAGAGGTGCAGGAGATTTGTTCAGACAATATTTATCCTCACGCACACCTTCGGTGAATGCCTCATAATATTTACAAGTTGCCCAAGTGTTGCGGCACGGTACGCCAACGTGAAGGCACGGGGCTGTGCCACAGGTTTGAGTGCAGGCCTCAGCCTTGACTATTACCAGCTGGTTTGGTGAGCGGCTTAGGGCGTTTTTTTGGTCGTCGTAGGCGGTCATGCAACACCCGCCATATATTTCTCGAGCGCCCGAGCAAGTGTTATCACGGTAGGGTAAACAGACAACTGGTCCACGTATATTGCACTTGATGAAGACGAACCAAATGATGTCTCTATTGCGGGAGTGCTATATCCAAACCACGTCCCATCACTCGGTGTAACGCCCCCCCCGCCGGACAGCGTGGCAGACTGTTCAACGCCATCAACTATGATATTCCAATTAGTTCCGTCGCTAGTAATAACGATGTGATGCCAAGTTTCCTCGGCTAATGCGTCGTCGGTCAACAACGTCCTAAAGTCAAAATTGCCTATTTCAGAATTGTAGGCTCCAGCGCTAACCCGCACTTTCCTGCTGCTGTTTATAGCTACAAAAAGCAGTTTTCCCGACTCATTTAATCCGGTAAAGGCGGTTTTTTGGTAGATGAGGTATTGAGTTGCTGCAAATCCGGTCGGAATGTATACCCACTGCTCCATTGATCCAGAAGTACCCGTTAGCTCATTAGCGAAACCCACTTCCAACGGTCCGAATTCAACACTTCCGACAGAGCATGGCACCGCCGGAGGTTTTCCTAAGTGGCTCGCCATCGGCTCACCATTCGATGTCCCGTTGTTCGCCGCAATTTCATCAATCAGAGTCGCGCCGGATGTCTCATCCATCTTCCAGTAGTGCGTCGGATTATCTGCCAATACCATCGCGCAATAACTCAGGCTTAAACTGACACTAACTTCATCAGGTATGTAAACACCCCGCAAATCCAACCCCAGCCGCCTACGTCCACCACGCATAATCGGTGCAGAAAAACCACTCGGCGCATCGAGAAAAAACAAATAAACATCGTCAGGATGAACAGAATAGGTTGGAATAAAAAACGCCAGCAGTCCGCGCTTCAGATAGCTATCCCAAACCGGCTTAAGATTATCTGCGAACCAACTGTCCCGGACCTTCTCAAATGTCCAACGTGAACGCTGTTCAATTAAACCTGTCACCACACCCAGCTCATGGCCTTCACCAGATATATTGATATCTGCTGTTGGATCGATCACTCGCGGCGTGTAGTCGCCGATCAGTGGTTGTTCAAATTCCAACACCACGCCAATAACAGCCATAGCGATGTAACACTGACCGCTGAATCCTGTGATCGCCAGGCGCCAATATCGTTTGGTTAGTTGGGGGAACATAGCAAAGAAGATTGACTGCTCAACCGCGACTGGTTCGCTGGCGACAGTTATATCTGTAAAAAAATTATCATCAGAACATTCAACAGATACCGACGCACCCAGTTCATGCAGGTTATAGCCACCCAGGCCGATTGCATTAGCGGGCTTGGCACCATCACTATCAACCGTCAAATACTGAGTGCCACCGCCGGCTGATTTATAACAAGTAAAAAGCTGCCCATCGATGATATGCATCGGTGAATAGCCAGCTGCCGTGGACGTGGCTGTCACCACACCATCGGCAAAGCGGTTGTCAGCTAGCAACATAGGGTTCACAGCTTCACCCCCTGCAACGGCAGTTCAAACCTGCGCTTCCACGTTCTGGGGTGGTAAGCCGCATCCAACACTACGGCGGGGTCAACCCACATCCAATACGCATCATCAGGGCGCAACGTGCGATTAGGTGCCCAGAAAAACGGCTTGAATTTGATCAACCAACTATCCCAAACAGGCAAGAAAGTTTCTCGATACCAAACATCATCCACCAGACTAAAGCGCGCTCGAGCAGACAACCTGGTGTACGCAGCCAGCAGCTCCAACACTTGGCCTTTGTCCGGCAGGCCATTCGCGGGCATGACATGCTCAACTGCAGGAGAGAACTCACCCTCAATAGGACCATCAAAGACAAACCGTTGACCAATAGAGGCTTTCAATATCTGCCCCGGCGCTGTCAGGCCGGTGATGGCCAAGCGCCACTGCTGCTTATCCTGATTAGCGAACGAGGGAAACATCACCGATTGAGTTACAGCTGTGGCTGGATAAGCGATCGTAGTATCTGCAGCAAAATTATCGGCAGAACATTCAACAGCAACCGAAGCGCCGACCAGGTGCAGATTGCTGATCAAACCAAAACCATCGGCAGATTTAACCGCGCCGCAATCAACCGTCAGGTATTGAGTTGTTGTATCAGCGGACAGCCATTGCTCAGCCGTGCGCAGACTGGCTATATTGGCCGCGTCATATCCCGCCGCCGTGGTGGTGGCTGTAATTGCACCATCTGCAAAACGATTGTCGCAGAGCAGCTCCGCTGGTGCTGACATCAGAGCAGATCCCGTTCTTCAAGTTGCTGATTAGCCGCTCGCATATCACGCGCCATCGACTCATGTTCGACCACGTTGCCGTAGATGTAATAGTTGGTGACTTGCTGCATGGGGCGAAAGTTTTGGTTAGCAGATAAAGAAGGAACATAAGACGGCTGGTTAGCTGCTGACGCTGGTGGTGCAGCAGTGGATCCACCGCCACTTTCACTTCCACCAAATAATGTTTTTGAAATTGCAAAGGCTGCCAACAGGGCCGCTCCACCAATCGCAGCAGCTGAACCGAATGACGCAACCGACGTAGCTGCTGCAGCTGGCCCCCATGCCGCAGCTGTCGCTGCTGCAGCTGCCGAACTCGCCGCTGTTTCTTGGGCCATCAGTGTTTTGCTCAATAAAGACATTGCGACTTTTTTCACACCTATCTCAACCAATCCGCTAATGACAGAGTGAACGGCACCTCTCGCCACAGCATTCATAGCGTCGCCAAAGTTCTTTTGTTCGAGTATTGCGGACGCTGTAGAATCTCCTATTCCTGCAGCAAACCTATTCCCCGCAGACGTCCATGCATCTGACCATTCCAAGGCGTTTTGTTTTGACGCTTCAATGAAAGCCAGTTGTTGTTGGGCAACTGCAGCCATCCTATGGCCGTATTCTTCAGCAGATTCGGTCGCCTCTGGATATGCCAGGCGGGCCAAATCAAACATCCGATTTCCATAGGCCTCAGCGGTTTCCGTTGCCTCTGGGTATAGTTCACGCGCCAATTTGGCCATCCGCGCCCCGTAGGCTTCAGCACTTTCCTGGCTGGCCAGCCATTTACGGGCAACGGCTGCTTGAGCTTCACCGTATTCCTCAGCGGACTGAGTGGCTTCAGGGTATGCCAGCCGCGCCAGTTCAAACATGCGTTGACCATAAGTCTCGGCCTTTTCCGACATGATGATCTGATGCTGAATTTCTTCACGGCGGGTGCGTTGCAGCATCACAAGCTGATCATTCAGTCCTTTGATATTTTCTTGTTCTTGTTTAACCAGCTTATTCAACAGGGCAGACTGTCTCTCACCACCAGCCTCAACACCGGCACCCGCCAAACCTTTGCGATAACCCTCAATAGCCACTCGGCGACGATTAATTTCTTCCGTAACGGCAGCAATCTGATTTACCACTTTGGACTGTGCAGCCTTGTCCATCGTGCCCGCTAGCTTTTCTGTCTCGTCATTCAGAAAGCTCGTATCATTTGCAGCTTCCCGTGAGGCCAACGCCCAGACACCAATTGCCGAAGCCGCCGTCAAGACAAAACCAGCCGGACCACCTAACAGCCGCACAACACCCATCATTCTCGATGCGCCTGCGGTATAGAGTGCTTGGGCTGCTGTTGCTGCTGTAACTTGCCGAGTTTGCGCGCCCAGCGCGGAAGTGAGTCCCGCTGTGGCATGCGCCTGTCTAATTGTTGCTGTGGTCCAAGCAGCCATGCTGACAACCATCTTCACCGCGATCGCTGTCGATAGTCCGGCCACTGCGCCGGTACCGATTGCAATGCCATCATGCAGCATCTCTCCAAGGGCTTGTACTCGCTCCTCACTAATTGCCAGGTCATCACTCATGTCTCGCAGATAGGGGCTAATAGCGATAGCCAGAATCTGTCCGAGTTGCTCTTCTACATCGCCCCAGGCATTTTCATACTGCTTGATACCACCTGTTGCTGTCTGCGAAAGAGCAGCGTTCATACCGCCAGCCTGTTGCTCAATCTCAGACAGAATCAATTCAAAATCTTTGGTGGACTTGGCTGTTTCCGACAGGGTGATACCAATGCGTGACAACTCACCAGTCATGCCCATCGAGGCTTTGCCAAGCAGATTGGCAGCACTCACCGTATCACCGCCCATCTTCGCTGCCAGATCGGCCATCAGGCGTGTAGTACGCGGCAACAACTTGTCGGTAATGGCACCGTAGGTAGTGAGGAAGGACTGCCCTTTGATGATGGCCTCATCACCGATAATGCCATCTGCCTGGATCTGGCTGGCCAGATCCTGCAACTGTTTTGATAAACCTTCGGTAGTACGCCCCATTGAAAGGATAGATTGATCCAGTGCCGCGGCTGACTGCTCCTGTGCCTCAAAAGCCTTGATCAATTCACGGCCCTTTTGCAGACCAAGATAGCCAGCACCTACTGTCAACAGAGTGCCAGCAAGTTTTTTATACATGCCATTGAGTTTGCCTGCACTCTTACCCAACTGATCATTGGATTTTGCCGCTTTGCGTGCCGTCGTAGATGATCGATCAACAGACTTGTCGAACTTATTAAAGCTGTCAGCGCCTTCGCCAACAACCTCAACCAGCCCTTTTCCGTCGGCCGTTAATCGTACCGATAAAACAAGATCATTCATTTTGCGGGTCCCACGCTTCGAGTGCAGACAATTCCATCAATTCCAAATCCTGCAAAAGCAAATCATCCGGCCAGCGCTGTATGGACTGCATTTTCACTTTGACCTGGCAATAATCCAACCCCAACACATGCCCGGATGGGCCTAGCCGCCAGGATGTCTGTAATCGGCAAAACAACAACACCGCATCACGGCACTGGGGGAAGACCTCGAACAATTCCGGTTCATGATCAAACTCATCACCGCCCCAAGTCTCGATTTGCTCGATTGATGCCCCCCATTTCTGCAGGTCATCCTCAACTTGTTTCTCGCCGCCGCTATTGACCTGACAGCACCTTACCCAGTGCCTCGCAGCGGCAATTAGTTTCCCTGTCTAAACCCCTGAATGTCCTTCATGTATTGCACTGACAATGCAGTGCGCACATATGGCCGGCGAATCATTGCGCACTTCAACTGATCGTTAAATTCAATCGTTTGTTTGTCAACATCGCGCACACCCTCAACCCCAACAAACACCCGACTCAACAATGCGGCATCATCTTTGCTCAGCTCTTCCAACTCATTTTGCTCGACCACCGCGAACTCAGCAGTGAGCTGCTGCTTACCATGCGCCGGATGGTTTACTGTCACCTTGCTCTTAAAGGTCAAATCACTTTCGTCTTCCAAAAATGTAAACATTGCAGTTCCTCTGGCTGTGGTTGGTTTAAGTCAAAATAATTTCGGTTGAATCATTACCTGCAACGGATGGGATGGGGTTCAGCCCCATATCCAGCATAGCGATACCTTCAAGCTCACTTTCGCCCGGGCTCAACAGCTGGGTTTGCGGATGTTGAATGGTCACGATCTGGCCAGCCGTGGTGCCGTGCACCACTTGCACTAAGCCAAGCGTTTCAGCAGCGATGATGCTGTAATAATCCAGCGTTGCGACATCGGGTGCCTCGATCTTCACCGAGCCGCTCGGCGTGCGATCGTTAATCTGGATCTCTTCGCGGCCGACCAGGGCAGGCTTGGTGATCTGATTGGCGTGGTCATAACTCAACTCGGCAAAGACATGGTTGTTGCCATGAATAGACAAGGTGGTGTTACTGGTGTTTGCTACCAGGGCACGCTTCCAAGCGCTAAAGTCAGCGGTTGGATGTGTTGCATTGACCGGCGCACCAAATAGGCCTTCAAAGCTCATCGTTATCATCGTTGGCTGTTTGGCATTGACCTTGTAGCCCCAGCTGCCACGCAGGCCAGTGATAGGATGCAGGTTTGGCCCTAGCCAGACATAGATAGTGATCGACTCTTCGTTTTCGTCGACCTCGGTAAAGCGCACATCAACACCAACATTGACCGCTTGAGCCATACCACAGCCACGCATCAACGGCCCCCAGGCCGGTGCCACACCAACAGTGCCGGATGCCGCCAGGTCAACCTCAAACGAGGCCATTACTTTGGTGTCGACGATTTGTTTCAAGCGCGAACCCAGACCCAGACCTACATAATCACGCTCGACCGTTTCCAGTTCCATTGACGTCAATTCAAAGTTGCTCACCTGCATGGCATTCAGCGCCGCAGTTGGCGTAGCGTCTGCGCCATAGGTGCCTTCTGCGTCGGCAGCAATTACTCGTTTGCGAAACTTAAACATTATTTATCTCCGCTCTTGCCTTGGCTCTTAGTTTTGGCCTTGTTCACATCCACGGCTCGTGGCGTACGTGGTTTGCCCTCAGCATCACGGGCGCAATTGCCATCGGGGTGATCGGCTGTGCCACCGACCTGCCGTGTTTTGCCATCTTTGTCGATGATGTAACTACCACCACTAGCCATTGCCGTTTCCTCTCAGTTGCTGTTCTTTAATCCGGCGCTTCATATCCTGCTCCCAGACCTGGCCATTCTTGTTGCACATCCGTTGCCACATGCCATGAGCAGAATTGCCGCGCTCAACAAAGTGCTTAGCTAAGCTGTTGAGCTGATGCTCGTGTTGCTCACTCTCGTTCATTCGTAATGCCGCGTGACCAACGCCAGGCGCACACCGTGGCAAAGCACATTTGCAAACATATAGGGGCCACTGTCTTCCAGTTGAATGCCGCTTTCATTACCCACCGTGGTGCAATCAACCAGGCCTTCTAAATCTTCATCAGGCTGAAACTCAGCCACAATCAAATCCACCAGGTTGTCCATTGCCTGTTCGGTTTGGCTGTCATCGTTCAGCGATAAAAAACCACGAATATTCCAACGGGTGGTAACAGTCCACCGACCAATCTCAGGGCTAACACGTTGCTGCTGTATCCGGCGAATATGCCAACCACGCAAATTATTTTGGTGCTGGTAAAACTCCAACAGCTTGTTGTTGCTCTTGGCATAGCGTTCATAGGCATGCACCTGGCCAACGTTCTCAATGCGCAACATCTTTTCTTGAATCTTGGCGCGGATTTGATCAGTCGTGCCTGCCATCAGTGCAGTGTTCCCAGTCGTTCAATCACGCGGCCGTGGGCTCGCTGATATATTCGATTCACCTGGCCACGCTGTGCTGCAAAGGTACGATTAAACATGCGAGCACCTTTAGTTCCACGAGCGGCAATCTTGTACTGAATCATCTTGGCTACGCCGTAGGCCTCCCGGCCATGCAAATCAAGTTTTGCCTTAACCCAATCCACCAGCGGTTCAATAGGCGGCATATGTGGTTTGGTCCCTAATTCAACTGGCACTGCATGCGCCAGGCTGGTGCCAACCGCGCCGATCACCTTGTTGCCAAAGACCTGCGGGGTATGCGCCCCAATCGATTGAGATAATGCACCGGTCGCACCTACCGGAGTCGCTTCTTTAATTTCACGCTCCAGTAAAAGTTCAGCCTCCCAGGCGCCGCTGATTAACTCGTCCTGCACCACATCCGGTGCGCTGCGCCATAGCGCCTGGAGTTCAGCAAGGCCTTCAACTGAGAGGCTGATATCCATTAACGAAAACGTCCAGAGTGAGTCAGGCGATCACGGCCACGTGAATTAGCCATATCCAGATCCACCGTCACGCTGTGCGCCACCAATCGTTTGGGATCAATGCCCAATTCATCGAAATAGCGTTTACGCAACTTGTTTGCACGTGCCGCAAAGCGGCTTGACTTATCACCGTGGTCTACACCATCGGCCTGAATGGTTGAGTCAGAATCGCCAGAGTAGAAGGCTGCTAATTGGTCATACAAAATCGCCGCTGCATAACTGGCGATCGCCTCTCGATCTCGGTCCGGGATTGTATCGTTCACGCCATCCAGCAGATGGGGTTTGGTGTGCATCACTCGCACCTGCTCTCCCGCAGACAACGCCAGCGGGATGCCAATCTGCACCACATCACCCGGGGCTCGATATACCCAACTGCCATTCACATAGGCAGGTGGCACATTACCGATCGGATATTCCAGCGACTGAACCATTGAACTGTCATCAGCCCAACCTGTCGGCAAGACGATATAGTGACCGCCTGTAGACGCCACATCTTCAACGACAGAATCAGGTCGGTCCTTGCTGTAGCGAATAACCGCCAAAGCAATAGCCGTGTCACGATCGTCGACGTCCAATTTGCCTGCGTCATCCTGCACCAGATTGTCCACCAGATTTTGATAATCGATTAAAGCCACCGCATCATCTCCCACTGTTGCCCAAGTTGGCCCGCTGACAAGCAGCATCAGCGCCAAACTCAATTTCAGAATTAACGTCTTCATCATTGTCCCTTTTGAAAAAAGCAAGCTTCAGTGCATCTCCACTCACTAGTTTTTGCCCTGTTCTGCAGAGCTGGGTAAATGTCACTCACCCAACTCAAGAGCTACCACCGCCAGGTGTTCTTAAACTACGACCGACTTGTAAGCAGGGCGGAAGTCAAGCGCGTTTCCGCCATAGATGTGGCGAATCTTGTACTTGATCTGATCGTTGGTGAACAACGAGCCTTGTGACGGATTGTCCTGCACAAACAACTCAGGCTCTTCATTACCATCCAGGAAGCCCAGCTCAATGAACGGCACATCAAATGGATCAGCAGTCAGCGCCCAGTCATTGGCATCCGTCCAGTACCACACCGGCATCACTTCCAGAGTCAGCGACTGGACAAAGGTCTTGTCGTTTTCGGTATTGCGACGGAACATATCCACCGCAGCCTCTTCCAGGTCATCCGGCACCCACAAATAGCGTGGGCCGATACTCAGTTTGTCACCGGAATCCAGCTCGGTCTGATTCTTCATCGCCAAGCGACCAGCTGAGACAGCTGCGCCGCTCAGGGCTGCTGCCCCCAGGTTGTTATGCGAGGCATGAAACAATGCAGCGGCATCGTAAATGGTTGGGTTGAGGCGAATAAAATCGAGCACAAACTTCGACAGGGTACGCTTAGCCGCACGTGACAGCTTGGTCGGTATCCGGCGAACTAGGCCAACATCATCATCCTTGATCGTCTCAAGCGAGATAGTTTCTGTGCCGCCTTTTTTACCTACTGCGTAGGTAGCCTTTTCATCAGTCGGTGATGACAGCGGGTCATAAGAGCCATTTTCCGCCACTGCTGGCAGGTCGCCATAACCACCAAAGCGAGTACGTTCCTGGGTGCGGAAGTCATTGACCGGAACTGGCGAGCCAATTAGTGCCTTATAAACATCGTAGTTACTTTCCACCCGATAATCGGCAATCATGGCGCGAGTAATGGCATCACCCAACACATTAGAAAAGGTGCCGGAACTGATTGCCTCGCGGAAAGCAGCTTCACCACCCAGCGCCTCACGCATGCGCACAGCATTACAGTTCCGCAAATCACCTGTCACACGACTGTCACCGGTGATCTCTACATAACACTCTTTAAACGATTGAACACTACGATGGTCTTTGTGACTTCGATCAAAGAAAGCATCCAGCATGTCAGTCACTTTTTCAGAGCGATCCTCACCAGCCTCAATACGCCCACCATCCAAATTGGAAACGCGACCAGACTCGGTAAAATTAGCCAGGTAGTCACGCTCAGCGGTAATGGCCTCTGCTACCTGTGCCTCGGTGAAATTTTCCAACGTATTAAATTGGTTGCGCAGGCGGTACTGACTAACATCAGGCAGGCCAGAACCGGCAATTGCCACTTTCATATCGGCGCGAGCTTCGACCATGCGAATCTTCTGATCAACATCGCCGACGGCAGGTGCACCCGCCGCCGGTTTGCCTGCAGTGTCGTCGCTCTCGGGGTTATTCGTCAGCGCTTCGCGGTATGCGACTTCCAGCGCTTCATCATTTTCAGTATCCAGCCCCTCGGGCAGGCTTCCTTTGTGGGCCTTTTTGACGGCCTCGATCATTCGTTCACGTAGTGCCATATCGTGTTGCTCCTCGGGGTTGATGGCTTCGATGAGATTGATCAGCTGGCCACCAGCGCCAGGCTCAATGATCAAATCCACGGAATTAACTCTTGAAATCTTGGTTGCGACGCGACGACCTTTATCGCGCTTGGCGCTGCCGTCGGCATCAATGGAAAAACCGAACAGACCGGCCATACCACGCTGAAAGGCTTCCAGCATCTTGGCAGGGGCATCACCGGAAGAAGACAGCACGTCCAGGTCAGCCTGAATCTCACCGCTATCGGTAGACTTACCTTCGACAAAGACAGCATTGCTCAACTGACCAACCAACTGTTTAAAGGACTTGCCTTTGCCTTTGATGTGCTCCTCATCCGACTTCTCGAACACGCGGGCACCATTAAAAAGGGCCGCAGCTTCGCGCAACACCACGTCAGGATAAAAATTGCGATTACCTGAAAGACCGGCTCGAATGACGCGGATGCGCCACTTCAAGCCCTGCTCACTCTGTGCCTCCAGAAAATCCCCTTGCGCCTCACGCAAGGTCACAGGCAAATGCTCCTGAACCACTTCAGTCGGCTGACCCAACTCAACAACATTGTTATCAGCCAGGGTGTAGGGGTAGGCATAAAGACGGCCGTCACGACGAACAACTGCGCGATCTGGATACATCGCCGCAACATTCACATAAGCCTCACGTCGACCAGGAAAGATCACATCGGCCAGCGCTTTTTCAACCAGGCCGACCACAGCACCCAGCTCAGTGGCCCGCGCTTCGCGCAAGGCCACTGTGCCGACAAGACCGCTTTCAGGTATTAGCTGCATGACTACTTATCGCCGCGCAGCTTTTTACCGTCGACAGTCACAACAACCACATGGTCGTCGTATTCTTTGAAATCAAAAACCTCATCCGCCTTTACGGCCACCGGCTTGGTTTTTCCGGACGGCTTTTTGGTCTTTTCATCGATGACCGGCACTTCGCGCTTAACAAGCTTTGCCGCCTGTTCTTTGGTTAGCGCAACCGGCTCTTTAGTTTTGTTGGTGGTGGGGCTCTGGTCTGGCATCGTTTTGTCTCCGCGTGGGCATGAATAAATATGCAATACACGGAAGACGATACCCGCCAGACGCGGGACTTTCTTTTAAACTGATTTAAAAATTATCGGGCTTTGAATTGCGTGCCGTTATCGCCAGGCACAGGGGAGGTGTGATCGTTTTTACCGCTCCAGATTTCATCCGGAATGCGCTCAGGAAACGCCTTGCAGCGGTGACGCATGGCAGACTTTAAATGTTTGCACCTGGAACAAACATCACTATACACAGATTTTTCCCGATCACCATCGAGAACAAAATTAGCATCGTTGTCGTAGTATTCTTTTGTCATGTTTAGATACGCTTTATCTCACCATCATCCGAAAAATCGACAATGCTCAGCATCTCAAAACTATCACCATCTTTCTTATATATAGCCAGATTGCCAATCTCATTTGGATGCACCACCGTGTCGTCCGGCAACGCCTGCAGCAGTTTAATCACCTTCTTAACAGGCAGATGCTTGAAATAGATATTACCATTGCTGATCATCGTTTCCGCCGCCGGTATTTCATATCAATCAGCTTGCTCACACGGCGCCAGACTTCGTGCTGATAATTCTCTTCATAGGCCGCCTGGCTCATCTTACCTGCAATCATCGCATCAAAATATTCGCCCGTCACCTCAGCCTCAATTGCCTGCATAGCGGGCAGGATTGCCGTCTGCCATAAGCGTTTATTCCACCCGATTGTCGGCGGCTGTATGGAGTAGCTATAAATATCGTCCACCACCCGCATTTCGGCCACCTGGTAGACGGCGGCCATTGCAATATCGCCCTCAGAGAAAGAACCCACACCCGGATGGTTATGCGTGACCACATTGCCCTTGAGTTGCTTTAACTGGTCTGGTGACAGCTTTACGCGATCGGCATTGCCATCCACCTCAAACAACACCTTGCCTTGTTTATCAATCACTGCCGCCCGCTCGATTGCCTGCCCGGCAAACCGATTTTCAATGTCACGTACTGTCTTTCGCACCCTGGGTGTCTGCAGCTCAATCGGTTTTGATTTTGCAGCATCGGCCAGCTTGCGCTTGTTGGGATCCAGAGCAATCTCTTCAGCAGTGAACGGCTTCTTGCCTGGTGTCGTCATCTCCCAGTGTTCCATGTAGGGCAGTGATTCGCAGCCACAGTTAATCGTGTCTTTAACTGATGCTTGTGGATCGCGTGGATACATCAGCCTGGCACCACCAATAATAAATGGTTCATCAACTGGCTGGATTTGACCATCGGCCGCATCATGGGCCAGACGCGAATGTATCTTGCCGGATCTGCGCCACTGCTTTTTCAAGCCCGGCAGATGCTGCTGTGCCTGGGTCATGCGTTGTTGGGCCGCAGTTGAATAGGCTCTACCCAATTCGGTGCGGACAATGGTCTGCGCCCGTGACCGACCGCCCACCTCAAACACATTTGCAATCTGTGCAATGGCATCGCCGGTGGTTTGCGCACCCATCGCCACCAGACCAAGGTTGCTGTTGATCCTGTTAGCAACGGTTTCACCTATATCCTGGATCCGGCCAGTCATGAAGGTGCGCATGGCCACCAGTTGCTTGGGATCAATATCCGTCAACAACCCGGCAATCTGCACGCCACCAGCGGCGATCGGCTTATCTATTAGATTAATACCTGCCTGCCAGAGGTTGGTTGCTGCACTATTAATAGTGGCCGAACCGGTATTGATGAAGGTAGACATGGTGCGTTTGATTGATTGCTGCACCTGGGGCAGATACCAGGCCTGCCATTCACTAGGGGAGTGTTTCAGCGTGCCCTGAATATCTTCCTCGGCCAGCTTTAATAACCGAGTCAGCTCAGCATAGGTATCGCGCTGGATGGCAGAGCGAACCTTCAGACGCTTGGTTCGCTCCTTGCGGAAGCGTTTGTTGCGTTCCTTATTGGTCACCGGCTGTTACGCCGCATCTTCCAGCGCATCATCATTTTGCGCTTCTTTTTTCTCCGGTGGATCTTTGAAGACATCCTTCTCCGCATCATTGGCCGCTTCTTTCAGTGCGTCCTCCAATTCCTTCGCGGTATCGAACTCCACCCCCAGGCGTGCGGTGATCTTTTCAATCATCATCACTGCACGCTCTTTGGTGACCAGGTGATTCATCACCAGCTGTGCGGCTGACTGTGTCACCTGCTGCAGGGCAGCGGCATATTTACTAATGTCACTCGAGACCATCTCAGGCCACTCAATATTGACCTGATAGATTTCATCATTCATGTCAGGCTCTCGGCGATTGTGGGCCAACTCTTTTTGGCGAATGACGTACTTGGCCACGCTCTCTAATACATAGCCCAAAAACGTCTGGCGCATCGCCATCACTTTAAATGTTGGGTCACCCATTTCGGCGGCCGTGGCCCGGTTGACATCACCACCGCCACCGAACCAGTGCTCAGGGATCGTTGCACCAGACAAAATATGATTGCGGAACAGACGCGCAGCGGTATCACTGTCACCGGTCTGCAGATCGGGGGATACCGTATCCCATTGTTCAGCGTCGTTACTCACTCGCACAGAGTTGGGTTTTGGTGGTGTCACGGTGCGGGCTTTCTCTTTGACCTCATCCGGCGTCGCGCCGGTCATGGTCAGCACCCACATGAAAGCACGCATGAACTGGGCGCGGTCAATCTCGCCGAACATAAAGTTCTCATAGGCATCAAGCCAGTCAATCTGCGGCAACAGGTCAGAGCGCCCGCGCTTGCCGTTGCTGAGTTTATTAATGGCAAAATAAAAGCACTCACCATCATCGAAGCTCTCACGGATCCCCTGGGTGCGCTTGGTGAATAGCTGCTCTTCAGAACCATTAACAATCACCCTGTAGCGACGGGCATGGCCTCTTTTGTCTTTGGTGGTGACCACCCCGATTACCTGTTCGCCATTGTCAGGATCGGTGACGATGGTTTCAATCAGGGATGGGTCCAGATAACCAAGGCGGACGTGGCCATTAAACTCATTCACGAATGTCGGCCAACACTGCTCACCAAACAGGCTTAGCTCACGAGCCTTTTGGATCAGCTTCAGCGCCATGTTATTAATAGGATCGTTCCAGAACTCATTCAGCCACTCCTGGACAATCTCATCATCAGCACTCAGGCGCACACCCTCAGCCAACAAATAGGCCAGCGGCAATTCCACCAGGCGATTAGCCAGCAGATTTGATTCCCACAGATACACAGACAGATCCTGCATGCGGTATTGAGTCATCGGTGCCAAGTCACGGTTCTTGTCGCCAGTCAGTTTGCGCCACTGGTCATCATCGGCATCGACGGTGGCGCCATAGGCCTCCTTGAAAGATTCCTGCACATCCACCTGCTCATCAGCAGCGGTTTCCGGCGCAGACGGCACCTGAAACAAAATTTCATCGCTTTCACCACCAAACATTCGACCCAGCCATCCAAACATTGCTCTATCTCGCTTTATAAAGTCTTTATAAACCTAGCTTCACCCTGGATACGACCGATGACGGCGACCCAGGGCGCTGCGACGCTTACAGCGTCTCTACGGGCGTTATTCAAATTGGATACCTAACCGACAATTTGATGGACTCACGGCTATGCAACACCTGGCCCTGGGAGTCGACGATGCGCACAGTGATATCCATCGACGGCGCAAACAACTCTCCAACCGCAAACTGGTATTCAGCAATGCCGTTGACGGCATCGATCATGCTCATGTCATGCGTAATCAGTTGCCGAGCTTTATCGCGCCACTTGAGCGTGACTGTTCCGCCGGTGATATCGATAGGAGCATTGGCAGCATCAAGACATTCAATCCTCAGGCTGCTGCCAGTATCGTCCTGCACAAAGTCATAACGCATCTGCGCTTACTCCATCACCGCTTTCATCATGCTGCCGCGATTACCGCATTTCGGGCACAAGTACTCATAGTCCTCACCATCTGCCGGGATGGCATCAAACTGTGGGGATAGATCATGCCCGCAACCAACACGACCAAGATTGTGGTCATCCGCAAGATCGTTCAGCTCAGCAAGTTCCGCTTCAACCTGTTCGATCTTCTTTTTAAATGGGTGGCGTACATTTTCACCCGCATCATCCATTCGCTGTTTCAGCTCATCCAATTTGATGGTGAGCTGCTCTCGTTTATCTGCCACGAATAGCCGTGGCCCCAAACATGTTTGCATGGTGATCTCCTTAACCTGATGTGCCTGTCATTTGCATAGTGAATGAATCCTTGATGGCCGCTGCATCTGCACCACGCGCCATTTCAGCCCATACGCCAATCGCTTCACCCGCCGCCAAGGTGCCACCTGGCACCGACTGCGAGACACCGTCATCAACAAAGGTCACGCCGGGTGGTGTCTTACGGTTGGCAACAGAGCCCGTATCGTCTTTCGCAGCAGCGACACCGATGCGAATGGTGGAGGCCGGGTCAGCACTGAGATTGACCTCGGCACTATTGAGCGTGTCGGTGCCGTTGGTGTTCTTTAAAAACACTTTTTCAAAGCGGGTAGTGGCGCCACTCTCAGATGACGAATCATAGAAAAAACGCCGCACCTTGGTTTGGCCAGCGACAATCGTTGCCACCGTGGCACCGCCACCAGAACGGCGGATCGTAACTGTGCCAGCCGCGGCCGATGCCAGCACTGCTTTCATGAAGCGCTCAAGAGTGGTAGTGAACGGCACTACAGTAGTGCCGTTCAGCGCCAGTGTTTCAGAGTCTAACGCCTTGCCAGCATCACGCCCGACAATGGTCAAGTTCATGGTGTCGGCAGCGTTGTCGCTAAGTGCTTCCAACGTATCGTTGGCCGCCATAGCAGTGAATGTAGGGCTACCCGTTAAATCGATCGCACCGCCCGAAGTGCTGACATCATCTTCCGGCATGCTTGCCGAGAGATACGGGACTATATCTGTTGCTAACATAACAACCTCCTAGTGGAATATCACAGGCCGGGTGACGACCTGACCAAACGTTGCCTGGCGATCCAGACGGATAGAAAAATAAGCTTGCTTGGTGACTACATCGACAATCACGTTGACACCGGCCCGCTGCAGTACTTCGAACGGCACATCAACAGCCAGGGCGATTGCCTGCAAGGCCTCGACAGAAAGCGTGGCGCTACCGGAAACCGCACGCAACGACTCAATAGATAGAGTAAATGTGTTGGCAACAGGTTGCAGCGCTTCGATAGCTGCTTCTATATCGAGACTGATCTGTGCTACCGCTTCGATATGGCCACCGTGATCGACCTGCACGTATTGCAACGCCTCGATAGCCACAATCAACTCGCCATCCACGGCGGCCAGCGCCTCGACCTGGATGGGTAAGCCAGAAGCAATAGAATTGCCAGACTCGAAGTAGATCACCGCATCTGCATTTATAGCTGTCAGGCCCAGCGATTCAAAGTTAATGACAGCGTCATTTGAAACACCAGTCAGCGACTCAATATGACCAACTCGGTCGGCACGAATGCCCGTCAGGTTTTCAATGCCAGCGTTGCTTAGGGTATTGACGCGCTTTTGTGTCTCAAACTGCAAAACGTTTTGCTTAGACAAAGCAGCCAGGCACTCGAGCGGGAATGGCAGCTGGGTGTTGATTCCAGTCCCCAGTGACTCGATCTTAATCAGATATTGGTTAACGAGATTAGCCAGTGCCTCGATGGCCATCTGATCCTGGCTGGTTACTCCTGTCAAAGCCTCAAGATGCTGGGGCAACTCTGTCTGGATATTGTTCAGTACTTCAATGTCCACTTGGCTCTGACTGCTTATCGCTGCACTGACTTCAAACAGCTGCTGAACCAGCCTGCTAACATTCCCAAGTGACTCGATATCGACCTGGTTCTGGCTGTCGATCGTTGCCAATACTTCAGTTTGCTGCAATAGCTCCTTCTGAATATTTGTCAGCGTCTCAACAGCTATTTGATACTGACTGCTTAGTGCCGCGCTCGCTTCAATGTGCTGTTGAGTCGTTTTGTAAATGCCAGCCAGTGTCTCTATGTGATTTTGGAATGTTTGTTGGATATCAGTTAATGACTCAATGTTAGTTTTGAATGAAATTGCAATATGCGTTAGTGATTCGTTATGAGCTTGTGCATTATGAACGGTGTTTGCCAGAGCCTCTATTTGAACGGTAATAAATTGATTAACTGGTGAACTGCTACCACTAGGCTCTTTAAAACACACCTGCACCCCAAGCGCCGCACCACCAGTGTCTGTTGTTGACCAAGTTGGGTCAATGGCCGCCGTAGAGGCATAAGGAATTAAGACAATCGATTGTAGTGGATCATATAAACTGCCGCCGACTTTATCATTGCGTGTTCCCACATCGATGAATGGGCCGTTAGATCTCCACTGCAACGCATCTGGATTGCCCAAGACACTAATCATAGCTCCCGCAGATGAATTCGGGGTTAAACTTCCTGGTTTATTTGTAGTGCCATATGTATATTTAGTAGCAATCAAACTATCTAGTGTGTCAATGGTTGCATTGCCCGTATACTCCCAAACAGTCAATTGTGGTTCACCCGGGTCGCCCCATGTAACCGTTATATTGTCACTAGAATCACCAGTTGCAATCCTATACCAAACGGTATGAGTTGCTCCTGCCCCGGCAGCCTCTCCTGCCAATGTCCAACCAGTTGAAACGCTAGGGGAACCACCACTAGCCCTCTTCAACAGTGACGCAATGAGTAGATTATTAGCTGTTGCACCAAGTGATGTCAGGGTACGAGATAAAGCCCCTGTTGAATTTAACCACGTTGTACCACGCTGACCTACAAAGCTGATTGCCATCAGCCAATCTCAGCAATTACTAGATTCAGAACATTGCGCAAATTAGCTGTTTGAGTTTCAGTCAGTACGTTAGCTACCATTGTGCTGCCACCATTCCATTGTGATGGAGGCATCAGATCTACTGTCGCGGGCGCCTGATCATTAATACCGACCAGAGCAGTATTTATAATAGTTTGCAGCGATGTGATTTCAGCAACAACATCATATGACTGGTTTTTTTCAGCATCACGGGCATATTGATCAATGCCCGGCGTCAGCACTAAAACAGATAATTGATTTGTTGCTCGCTCCAACGTCTGATAAACATCTCGCACGTAATCATAATTGACAAACGTAGTTTTTAAATGATCCTCCATGTCCATCAGATTTATTTTCAATTGTTTGGCTGCGCCAACAACTTTATCGTATGCGATTTGCTCTGCGGATTTGCCGCTAATTATTATGCCCATGTAATAACACCCCTTTAATTGTTCACAACTGCCGCTTTAATCGCTGAGATAAATTCATCCTATTAACAATCTGTTGCCCGTTAACAATCACGGTCTGCTCAATAACCTCACTCACAACCTCACGTACGTGACCACGAAATAAAATTGGCGGAACACGTCGTTCAAAATCATATTCAAGTGGCGCATATTCGTAGAGCGTTTCACCGTCTGGTGACCAAAAAACATGTTTCCACCGCCCCGCAAATGATTGCCGCTTTGCCAACCGTCCGCCGAATCTAAGCAACATGACGAGCGCCCATATTCGACAATTACACCGGCGTGGGCGCCACAGCTCGTTCACCGAAACATCCCCACCCGACGTCGACCACGCGCGGACTCAGGTGCAAAAACATCATCATTATTTGCATCAACTGTTTCACCCGCTGCCGGTTCGCCTTCTTCTATTGTTGCCATCCAGGCATTCAGACCGGCGATCGCGCTATCACCGTGGCGCGCCAGACCGTCGCTGCCTTTGTCGCGGCCGTCATCCATCTTCGGGCGGCCTTTTTCAAGCACCACGCGACGGTGATCGGTAATCACATCTTCATTTCTGGGCACGGCGATGGAGCCATCTTCATACGCGGCTTTATATTTGGGGAAGGCGACTGAATACCAGGCAGGCGTTGCCATCACACAATCGACACGTTGAGGGCCATATTTCTGCATCGCCGCTTCGGCGTGGGATTGTCCATTACCGCGGGCATCGAATTTGGCATGATGGAAATGGGGCAGGCCATCCAGCACGGCATCACGAATCAGAGCCTGCACATCGAATGGCAGGTTGCGCATTTCAACGGTAAACGCGACTGACCATTTGCTGACGCTCTCGCGCTGCAGCACCCAGATCACCGACAGATCACCTGACCGGCCAAAATCCTGGCCGTAAACATGACGGCGGCTGTTGTCCAGGTTGTCGATGATGGGTGTGAGATTGTCGGTAATCCATTGCTGCGTTTCATGCAGGCGATTATTGTCCAGCACAAACTCATCAGGCCTGGCGAGATAGAGCTGCGGAATGCCATCCACCTGGCAACGTTCAATCAACACACGCGGCAGGTAGGTGCCGCTACCGGCGCGAGGAATACAGAACAGCTCTTCATCGGCACCATCACCGTACTTACTGATAATGTCGTCGCGGAAGGCCTCTTGTTTTTCTGCCGACCACTCATCGCCCTTGATCAGGCAGATGCGGTTAAAAAACCCCTCTGTCAATGCGTCGTCAAAGGTGACGCGGTGCAGCGAATAATCGATCTTGTGTGCTTGTATCTCACGGATCAGCTGATTGAATGGATTGCTGTCACCATTGTGCGTGGAGATGACATCGACACGTCCACCCCAAATCAGAAATGCCAGCGCAGCCTTGAGCAGCTCACCCAGATCATTATGGAATGCCGCCTCGTCGATACGAGCGTGGCCCTGACGACCACGGAAGTTATGCGGGTTACTGGATAGCGCTTCGATTTTCTGACCGCTGGCCAGCTTGATACTGAACTTGACGATGTCACGGCGCTCGTTTTCGATGATTGCGTGTTCTAGTGAGACATCTATTTCGCTCGCAGCAATACTGAAGGCGCGGGCGAAGAAGGCGCAGTCGCCGATAAACTCGGCAGCCATTGGCAGGTTGTAACCGACATAAAACTGATCCATGCCATTTTCCTCGGCGGCTTCGAGCACCGCCTCAGAGGCCACGCCCCATGACCAACCGATCCGGCGACCCTTCTCGCACACGCGCACCGGTGATTTGTCCTGTTGCCATTTGATCTGATAGGGCAGCAGCACTGCCGGCACATCGGCGGGCAGCAGATTTTTGGTCATGCGTTCAGACTGGATCTCATCAACAAGATCAAGGCACTCTTTTTTCTGGGCCTTATCCATCGACATTAATCCCCAGAATTTCGGCACGAATTTGCGCGGCCACGTCGGCGGTCAGGCCGCGCGTTTTGCTGATGGCATCCACCTTCGCTGCTGCCGCTTGTTTCTTCGCCTCCAGTTTGGTTTTAACTTCCTCAGCCCATTTTTTCTGCGTGACAGATGCCCGGCTTAGGCGTGCGATCGCAACGCCGATCTTGCTCAGATCGTCCTTGGATCCAACATCCATCAACGCTTCAAACATTTTGGTCTGCACCAAACGGATCAGCGCTTCGTTCATCGCGCCTTCGTCATCACTCGCGCCCTCGGCGATGGCCTTCGCCTGCTCGGTGGCCATACGCATCGTCTCGAGTTTTTCTTCGAACTGTTGACCGTGGCGGTGGATAGCCGAACGCGAGACCCGTATCTCAAGGCCGCGCACCTGCAGCTCTTGATTGAGCCAGGCTTCGAGACCTGAATAATCGGCAAAGCCTTTAGACACGAGCAGACCATTGAGGTCTTTGCGCAGGTCTTCCGGCAGGTCGAGAACGAATGAACGGGGCGGCATATTTATACCCGTGGCCGTGCAATGCCGGGCTCGTCGTGCTCGGGGTTTTCGATGTAGTCAACACCGGCAGGAAGCAAGCGGCCTTCCCAGTACGGCATGCCACGTGGCTTATTGATTTCAACAAAGCGCTTGTCAGCTAAATATTGCATCGCCTTGCGCACATCGGTTTGCGTTGCCTCAAGATCTGCATCGACCAGTACCTCCTGGATAAGCCCCTCACCGACAGGCAATGGACGGCCGACATCCAGGATGCGCAGAATCCGATAACGGATCATTTTGGAACGGGCATGATTCAGACGTTCGTGATCCATTATTTACTCTCCAGTCTCATTCGCTCATCGACACGCTGTAATGTCATGTCTACACGGCTAATCTTTTCGCTCAGGGTGTCCTGCTTGGCATCAATTACTGCTGAGAATCGAATCCAGTCTTCACGCCGCACGTATTTTTCAGGTAGCTCTGCTTGCATCTTGAGCAAGTCTTTTTCAACCCGTTGCAGCTGCTCGGCTTCTTTGTTGGCTGCGTTTTGCAGCGCGGTAAACTTTTCATCAAGGTGCGTTGTATGCCCGTCCAGCAACCACTTCACCGCCCAAAACAGCACCACACTCCAGGCCATGACAACACCGACCAGCGCAGACACAACCTTCCAATCAATTCCATCAATCACGCTTTGCAGACTCCTGTGCCTTTATCTGGTCTTTCTCTTTTGATCCCGTGCTGGAGCCAAACCAAAATTGCAGAATCATTGGGATAGCAGCGGTAAGCACACCGATGACTGTGTTGAGAATGCCGAACACACGATCATCAAAATGAGTGTCATGCATCCACACCAGCAACCCCATAATGGAGAAATAACCCACCACGAACAGGCCTGAGAGAATGACCTGTGGCCAGATGTTGACCTTGAATAATTCGCGAGCATTCTGGCGATCGGCGGTTTCAAGCCGGAAGACATCGATATCCAACTCTTTCATCTTGATGGCAAAGTCCTGATCCAGCTGTTTCAGTGCCAGTATCTGTTCGGGTGTTGAGTTTTGAATGGCGCCAGCCAACTCAATCTCAGTTGCATCTGGATTGCCCAGGAATTTATCTGCAAGAAACTTGATCGCCATACCAGAGGCAGGAGTGCCGAGTGCCGCACCGATCGTGGGCGCCACTTTACGTACCAGTTTTTTCCAGTCAAAGCTCATGACGCACCTCTCGTTTATCCCAACGTGATCTGTTTGGGCGCACATCAATATGCGTCCAGGTGTCATAACGGCCAATGCCGTAACAGTCAGGGAAGGTTTTATCCAGCCACGCGAACACCTTGTCGGGTTCAGCGCCACCGACTCTAATGTCTGCTGCCTGGCCAAGCGTATGTTTTGAAAGCGCCGCACCGCCAACGCTTACATTATGCCGCATGCACCGCGCACCACTGTTGATGATTACAGGGGTTTGGAAATGATCCCGAATAGATTCCAGAACATAAAGTAGTTCGGCGTCGATGGTGTTGAAACCACAACCACAAGGGCATGCAAATTCATGTCGCCGGAAATGAGTACTGAGCTGAAGTGTTGAAGTCATGCCCTCCAGACTAGGGGGCAGAGAGGCCAAATAATATTAAAGTGATTTAAAAAAGCTAATCGTCAAGGGACAGATCCCGTTTTTGCTTCTCAAGTTCTTTTTTTAGTTGTTTTTGTTTAGTTTCAACAAGCATTTTAAGATTAAATGTATGCATGTCGATCAATTGATATGGAAGCATTGCCGTTCGAACGAAACACAAGATTAAAGCACCAATAAACATTGATAGGGCTATTGTTTCCGCGAGGCTAACTTTATCAACCCCAATCAAAAGCAAAATAATTCCAAGCGCAAGTGTCATTGTATAACTAATCAAGGTTAGGCTTTGAGACCATAATAAATATATTATTTTATCCCTATAAACTTTTGCTTCATCATAGTTCAATGACTCAGCCCCTGAACCTCTACCAGTGAAAAGCATTAAACTCATAGAAAATCCAAGCAATATTCCTATCGTTGTAATCGCACCAACAACAAAATTCTCACTCACTCTTAGTTGTAAAAAGAAAGCGGCTATTGATCCTCCAAGAAAAGGAAACAACACCCCAATAAACAGCTTAAAAACTGCATGAGGTGTTTTTTTGGCCGTTTTCTTAAGATTAGAAGAGGCTTCAAATGCGGCTAGCCACTCATCCGGGAAATAATCTCTGATAGCCATAAATTAAATAATGGGCCTATATATTGACATTCGCTAGCCTACCGTCTTCCGTCAAAATTGTTAAGCCATCGTCCTCATCGGGTGACTTCAATTCAATAATAAAATTCCGCATTTCTTTCATTAGCTCGTTGCTGGCTGGGTTTTTTCCATTGACAGATTGAACGTCAGGACGAGCCCTAATCCTATGCTTGGACAAACTAACCGTATCACCATTTCTTAAATATACAGAGACCCGATCAAGAGCATCATTCTGTTCTGCTTCGGAAAATGCTTGCTCTACCTCTTGTACATTTAAAATTGTACTGCTTTGCCATTTTACAAAAAGTTTATCTGTTCCAGGTAATTGATCTCTTAGAGTAGTCAAAGAGCTTGCATACTTACTGCCTTTTATGACATTAGACTCTGCCAGCAATAGATCAACACCCACAACACCCCCTCCGTGAGAAATTAATTGGTGAAGCCCTTTAGGAGCAGGGTCAACCAAATGAACAGCCGGATGATTTGGGGTATCTAATATCTGCTTGACAATGCGGGTAAGATATCGCTCCAATACATCTATACCTCCACTACCTTTGACACTTTCAACAATTAAAGCGTGACCAAAAGCAAGTACATGCACAACGCTTATTATCTGCCGATGATTTCCTTCTTCATCCACTATTGGAATAGCATCAACATCCACAGCTTTTTTACTTAAATCCAAGCTTGATGACGGTGGAAACTCACCAGGCAAATATGAGCAAAACTGAAAACCAAATCCTTGCTCATACGATTTCCCTTTATTAATAAAGCACCGCCGTACGTTATCGTCACCACCTCTAGGTTGGAGTGTATCTGCGACAGACGATGAATTTGTCCAGAATTTTTCCAATACATCTTGGATTATTGGAGCCTTAAAATTTTTTCTCTTACCGGAATTAAAATAAACAGCTTTTAGATTTATAGTTCTCTTAATAGTAGTGCCCACACAACCCCCTAAATAACGGATACCTCAATGAAAAAAATTACAATATAATTAATGCTGGAAAAATGGTGCCACTTTATCTTGTCCACACCGACGACATTTAAAAACCTTATCCCCTTCAATACTGATACGGACAAAGCGCCAGTGATGGCCACGGAAACCACAAAGAATTGATGCTACAAATGTATTCTCGATTCTCATGTTGGCGGAAATTGTGGTTAGTTTGTCTGCTTTATGATCGGAACATTACGTGACAACGGTCGCCACTCACTCGTCATGGGATGCAAGCCGGTCGTAAGCTGATCTCCATCGACTAAAAAGCAACGATATAAATTTAGATTTGACGACACTAGTCGTGAACAATATGCATCCGCACCGTCAATATTGTAATGGTCTAGCTTTTGCCCTTTAAAAAGTGTTTGCCCACCGATATCAACATCAGCCTCCACCAATGTAATGAAGTCGTCATGAATTGGGACGTAGGTTGGTACGCCGTTTAACATTACGCAGCCCGTCAACATAGACGCTAGCAACAACATTGCGATCTTTTTCATTTAACCCCCGTTATTATTTGTTGATCCATAACGGCCAACGTTGGCCGCTTTAAGCTCATCCTAATGTGCCAGCGCTGGCGCATTTGGTACAGGCTAACCCGTCTCATCCTTTTTCAAGTTTTTGCATGCAAGCGCATCAATAACCGCCCTTGCATGGGTGCGGTCCGCAGGCCTGAGTTCCCGGTACATCTGAATGATACCTTTCTCTTCCTGCGATACGCTCCCACCCCCGCGGGATTGATATCCAGCCGCCTCTTCAGCGACATGATTTAGATTGCACGATCTGACCCCCGTCAAAATGTATTGGATATCAGCACCTATTTTGGTGATCCCTACCCAATAGTCTGGAGTAGGCGCTCCCTCACCTTTTTCATAATTGATTTGGGCTCGTTTTTTAATACCGCCGGCAGCTCCAAAGTCAGTCTGATTTAGACGCAAACGATCGCGCTCCTCCCGAAGCCTAGGACCAAAGGTGTTTATCTGCGCACTTTTTTCCATAGAATCCTTGACAGGTGCATATTCATGCACCACAATCAATTTTAAATTAACAATTCAATTTTGTTTTTTAAGCACAGCAAACCTAAAAAAAGGCCAATCATGGACCCAATAGACATAAAAGCTACATTAGCCAAAAAGTCCGTCTCGCAAACGGCGATCGCTAAACGTTTCAATGTCTCCAGTACTGCTGTGCACCTCGTCATTTTTGGTAACGGTCGTTCCAAACGGATCGAGCGTTATATCTCTCAGGTTACCGGCCTGCCGCTTGAGCGGATCTGGCCAAAATGGTACCGCCAGTCAAAAACCGCCGCCTAAGGAGACCGCCGCATGAACAACAATAACCAATCAGTAACGAATCTATTTTATGAGCTAGCCTCTCGTAACAACTGGACGGCGCAGAAAGCCTATAAGCATATTAGTGGCCAAATGACGGTTGATAGAGCCGATATCTATCGAGCCCTCAAAGAGTTTCAAGACACGTCACCCATTCCCTCATTAGCTCGGCAACAGGGGGCTTGCCCTCTCTGTCAGCGTTGCCCGCGATTGTCTCAATCGATTCAATCAGACGTTGCTTATCAAGCCCCTGATCAATCAGAAACACGCTGAGAATGTTGATCATGGCCTCCTGTGTCGTCACCGTAATGCGCAACTGCGCTAGCTGCAACCAGAGATCATTATGGTCTTTATCGTGCGGATCAATTGCCATGACAGGGCTCCTTTGGCGGTTGTTAACGTACTTCCAGCTTAGGTTTCTGCAACACCTTTGCACAATAGCAAAATCCGGCTTTGTTTGGAATGTCACCAGCTTGCAGTCGGAGGGGCGTTCCAATGCCGTCTAGAAGTTGGAAGAAGGTCCACCCCATCAGTTACCGGCACGCAATGGAGCTATGCGTAGGTCATGCAAAAGAGCGCCTGAATCGCTCTATCGACAACATTGCCGACCTGATGGGGCTCGAAAGCAAGTGGATGATCTATAAGTGGATTGAATCCGGGCGAATTCCAGGGATTCTTATCTATCCCTTTGAGAACGCCTGCGGCATCGACCTCATCACTCATTATGAAGCTCACCGCCGTCACAAACTGCTGATAGATGTACCCACCGGCCGCAAGGCCACTCACCAGGAAATCACTCAGCTGTCGCTGGCGATGAACGAAACCAGCACCAGCCTAATCAAGTTTCACGAAGGCCGCACCAGTGCGGAAGAGACGATCGCTGCCATCACTGGGGTGATGGAGTCTCTGGCCTGGCATCGCGGCACCGTGGAGAAAACCAACCAACCTGAGCTAGACCTAGAAGGAGATCAATTATGAGCACCACCGCCAGCAGCATTCCGCTTGATGTGCCTGTTATCACGCTCAACAACATCGTTTCGACATTAGAAGCTATGCAAAAAATTGGCGATTTCGCCAAAGGAAATTATCAATACCAGCGCAGTCTGGCGTGCCGCCTCATCGACACTGGCACGCCGCTGGAATGGATGACCGTGGGCGATCTGCTGAATATCTGCGCTCAGCATGAGGCCGATTTTGTTAATGCCAATAAAGGCACTCAGTCATGAGCGCCACAGAAGAAACATATGTCGAACAAAACCTGAAAGGTTACGACGCGCGGCTGGACGGCAAGACGCTATTGGACAACCCCAATCCCGTCAACAGCGATGAAGCGGCCTGGTGGGCAATGGGCTGGGCCGAGGCCGACAGGCTCTTGCCTTGTTTGGATCAAATCGATGACGAACTGCCGTTGGACGGCTATTTCGACAACCGCTATCAGGAGACATTTATCAATGGCTGAACGTTACACCAATGGTGCGCAGCAACGTGTTTTGCAGGTGTTGCTGCGCCTGGCCGGGCATGAGGTCAACGGCCTGGCCCCGGGTGAGATTGCCAAGGCGCTGAACACCATGCCCAGCAACATCACCCGCGATCTGGCCAACCTGAAAGAGGCCGGGCTGGCTGAGCAGATACAGGACAGCGGCCGCTGGCGACTGTCGCCCAAGGTGCCACAAATCGGCGTTGCCATGCTTAGTGGCGTGCAACGTGCCCAGGCCAAGGTCGACGAAGTTACCCAACGTTACAACCGCACACCCTATTAATAAGGAATCAATCACATGGCTCGCAAAGCAACACAAAAACCGGCAGAAGACACCACCGCCACCATCGACGGCGAGACTATCGCCGCAGATGTCCAGGTCGCCGATGCACACCACCAGCACCTGGCCACCATTGACGCCACCTATGGTGATGGGCTGCCGTATGACCCGCAACGCCTCATCAATGAGGCACGCTTTTATTTACAGCAGTCGGCCGACGCTATGTTGGAGGCAGGTAAGCGGCTGATTGTATTAAAGGAGCACGAACAGCATGGCGAGTTCACGCATGCATTAGAACAGATTGGCATTCATCCCAGAGCAGCTCAGCGAATGATGCAAGCGGCAGTAAAGTTTTCTGGGTCAAATGCGACGCTGGCGTCGCATTTGGACAAATCGAAACTACTCGAACTCATGATCGAAGAGGATGATGATCTCGAAGCTCTGGCCAATGGAGGCACCTTGGCTGGGCTTACGCTGGACGAAATCGACCGCATGACACGCGACGAACTGCGGAAGGCCCTGCGCACAGCCCGTGATGACGCGAGTCAGGAACGCGAGACTCACGAGGCGTTACTAGCAAATAAAGACAATAAAATCAACGAGCTAGATAAAGCCCTGCACAAACTCGACAACGCCCCGCTGGATGATCGCATCGGTGATCTGTCGCAACGGTTGGAGCGCAAAACCCTGCATAGCATCGGCGAGCTGCTTGCGTTGGAAGTGGTGATTCACGAAACCCTCACCTGGCAAGACGCCCCGACTCATCTGAAAAACGCCTGCAATCAGTCGGTCAACCGAGTGCTGACGGCGCTGGATGATCTGCGTGCCAAGTATGCGCTGAGCGATGTTGCCCATGAACCCGAGGACGATGCCTGGATGGAAGAGGCACGTGAGGCCGCTGCTAGCTCGACAGGCACCAGCCTGGACGAATTGGATTGGGAAGAAGCCTAAATAGGAATGGACCTGTCATGCATGCTGCCGAAATAGGAACGCTCGATTACCTGCGCGATCTGGTCGCCCGGCTGGAGGCGGCCGGGCATGGCGAAAAAGGCGTGTTGATCGATGGCGCAGCCACGTTTTTGAGTACGACCAGGCAGGGTGTTTACCGGCAGTTACTCAATGCCGGGTATTGCTCCGGTAAAAAGATTCGCGCCGACAAAGGCGACAGCCGTTTGAGTGATAAGGATGCCAGGACCATCGCAACATTGATGGTTGAATCGTACCGGCAGAACGGCAAGCGTCTGTTGGGCGTGGATGATGCAATGCAAATTGCCCGGGCCAATAACATGATCAGTACTACTGTTTCGCCCAGCACCGCACTGCGCATTATGCGTCAGCGTGGGTTACATCCCGACCAGATTACTAAACCATCACCTCACACGGAGATGCGCAGCCTGCACCCCAATCACGTCTGGCAGTTCGATGTGTCGGTGTGCGTTCTATTCTATTTAGATAAAGGCGGCCTGGGGGTGATGGATGAGAAGCGGTTTTATAAGAACAAGCCTGAGAACGTTGCCAAGATCAGCAAGCAGCGAGTGTTGCGCTATCTGATCACTGATCACTATACCGGTGCGCTCTATGTGCATTACTACATGGGCTCGGGTGAAACGCAGGAGATTCTGTTTAGTTTTTTGATGGATGCCTTCCATCAGCGCAGCCATGAGCAAGACCCATTGCACGGGGTGCCGTTCATCATGGTTTGGGATGCGGGCAGCGCCAACCAGTCTGCATTAATAAAAAATCTGCTTGACCGCCTGGATTGCAAGCACATTGCCCATACGCCCGGCAATCCGCGCGGCAAGGGCCAGGTGGAAAACGGCCACAATATTGTGGAGTGCAAATTCGAGGGACGGCTGTTCATGATGAACATTCAGTCTGTCGAACAGCTCAACGAGCAGGCGCATATATGGATGCGCCATTTCAACGGCACGTTCAACCATTCACGCCACGGCCATACCCGTTATGGCCTGTGGCAATCGGTGCGTGCGGATCAGCTGCGCATCTGTCCACCAAGGGAATTATGCGAGCTGCTATTGCGCACGCGGCCTGAGTCGCGCCAGGTGCGTGGCAGCCTGGTGGTGCAATTCACGGTTAAAGGTTTTGACCCAGCGCAATACAGCGTGGCCCATGTGCCCGATATTCGCGTCGGTGAATACGTGGATGTCTGTGTCAATCCCTATAAAGCGCCGAGCATCTATGTAGTTATGCATGACGCGGATGGCACCGAGCGCCACTACGAATGCGAGCCACTGGGCCGAGACGTGGCGGGATTTCTGTTAGATGCGCCGGTGTACGGTGAAAGTTATAAGACTACACCCGACACCGATGCCGACCAAAACCGCAAGCAGATGGCGAAGGATGCCTATGGTGCTGAGACGCAATTGGAAGTTGATAAAGCGCGCAATGAAAAACGCCCAGCCTTCAATGGTGAAGTGGACCCTATCAGCTACATGAAAGATGAAACCAGCACTGTTTATATGCAACGCAAAGGCACCGAAATGGATGTGCCGGATCATGCCGCTGTTGAAGTGAAACCTATGACTATCACTGAGGCATGCAAGCGACTGGTGGTTGAATTAGGCCACCCCCCCGAAGGAATTAATTATTACGCCCTGGTTCAGAAGTTGTACCCAGACGGTGTGCCCAATGAAGCGTTCAACACGTTGGTGATGCAGATCACCAGCCCTCAACCCACAACCATAGGATCTAAATCTATTGGATTAAGCGTAGTGAAATAACAGGAGAAAATTTATGTCCACCGCCATGATCATGTCAGAAAAAAGAGTGCCACAAATTGCCATCAATAAAAATAAGGAAGCCCGTTATATGCCTATCCGTCTCAAGATGGTGCTTGTAGATAACAGCATTACCCAATCCGAATGGGCATCAGCCATTGTTCAAGAAGGAGGCCGCGGAAAGGGCAACGGCCTGAGTGAACCTGCCGCCTCTCTGTTGTTGAATTACGGTACGTGGCCACGCAGCACCAAGCCAGCGACAATCAAAAAACAAACTGAGGCGTTTTTAAAAAAAAGAGGCCTTACAAAATTTGAATTAAGCAATCTATGGAATGAGCTGGAAGACGGAGTAATGAAAAATTACGAACGCGCCGGTCATACCAATCCATCCACCCCTGAACCTGTACGAGAAACTACTATACCGGAGACTGAAATGCTAACACCTGCCGCCAAAAAACACTTTGGTTTGTTTCGTGACCCATTCACTGATGACGTTCAAAATGCTGACGATGTGTTTTTGGATTCTGATCAACGTTACATTAGAGAAGCCATGTATCAGACTGCCAAGCATGGTGGCTTTCTGGCGGTGATTGGTGAGTCAGGCGCGGGCAAGACCACGTTGCGTCGTGACCTGATCGATCGCGTACAAAAAGAAAATGCCGACATTGTCATCATCCAACCACAAATCATCGACAAGGGACGACTGACGGCGGGCGCGATATGCGATGCAATCATTTGTGACATATCAAAAGAGTCCCCCAAGCGCTCACAGGAGGCCAAGTCTCGTCAGATTCTGCGCCTGTTGACCAATGCATCCCGTGATGGGGCGGCTCATGTTTTGATGATTGAAGAGGCGCATGATTTGTCTGTGCAAACGCTGAAATATCTAAAGCGTTTTTGGGAGCTGGAGGACGGCTTCCGCAAGTTGTTATCAATCATTCTTATTGGACAGCCTGAATTAAAATCATCACTAGATGAGCGACAGAACTGGGAGGCGCGTGAGGTGATTCGTCGTTGCGAAGTGGCTGAGCTTGAGCCTCTTAATGGCAACCTGGAAGCCTATTTAACATTAAAGCTTAAGCGTATGAGCAAACATCTGAACGATATTTTTGAGCCGGATGCCTTTGATGCTATTCGTCGTCGTTTGATGGTGCAAAAACGTGGCCACAGCCAACCTATCAGCATGCTGTATCCATTGGTCGTCAATATCACGGTGACAAAGGCTATGAACATGGCGGCATCGTTCGGTGCGCCTAAAGTCAGTGCAGAAATATTGGAGAGTGTGTGATGCAAAATCATTCAACTCAAAACAAGATTGTTTTGGATCGCATGCGCACGGCAGATCAGGCAACTGAACGCTTAGCTGCGATGGGTGTGACTGTATTGGCGGTTGTTGTTTGTGGACGATCGCCGACCATTATTGTGCAACCACATGATTCTCTCAATCGCATTGGTAGTGGTTTGAATTATTCATCCAGTGTTGGTGGCAAGCGTGTCGAGGTTAGGGCAACCCATTTCGAAGGCTGCGATGTTAAATGGGGTGCTGATACTGCCGCCTTGATGGCGTCATAAGGAGACATTATGGCTAACAAGGTTTACATAGATCGACACCACCTGAATCGCCTGCTGACCGTTGGCGAGCTAATGGCTCACACCCTTGAGAATACTGCTGATGACCTTGATATGTCGTCTGGCACCAACAATAAACGGCCAGAAAGGGTTTTGCCACGTCACTGGTATGAAGAGTCAACAACAATCAAACGGATTGTCTTTAAATGAGCCTGCCTGGCGTATGCCCTGATTGCGGTGCCAAATTCCCGCTGCCTCTGGCGTTGAATGACGCCAGAGCGCGGCAGGCGCTTTTATCAGCACTCCAAATTGCGCCATCGTTGGCCGATCGGATCATCGGTTATTTGGGACTGTTTACGCCAGGTAAACGAGCTATCAGCATGGATAAGCTGGCATCTATCCTGGAAGAGCTGAGTGAGATGATCAGCACTGCTGAGATCACACGTAAAGGGGTTACCTGGCCAGCGCCAATCGAATATTGGCGTGAGGCGCTGGATCAGGTCAACAATAATCGAAGCACCTTGCTTCTGCCATTGAAGGGGCATGGTTATTTGTTGGAGATCATCGCGGGAATCGCGAGTAAAAATCAGGGAAAAGCCGAACAGAAACGAGAACAACAATTACGGACTGGACAAAAGACCCAGCCAAAGCCATCGCCAGATGAACCATCCGGTCAGGAGTTATTTGATCGGCATATGAAAGAAATTGGTTTCAGACCCGGAGGCGATAATGGAAAAACATAATGAGGAATTACTAAATAAGGATCTGAGGCGCTTGCTGGATATTTTACGCAAGCACCCAGGTAAACACAAAGCCATTCACATGTGGGATCTCTATGAGCAATGGTCTGGTGAAGCGCTGCGCCGTGATAGTGAGGGAAAGATCATTGATGACGTTCCTACGCTGAGTCGTAAGATGCGCGACCTGATCAATGTTTTGATCGCTGTGTACGACATTCCAGTGATGAGCAGTAGCAGCCGTGGATATTGGATTATTGCTGATGAATCAGAAATAAAAGAAGTTTATCAAGAACTGGTTTCTCGGGGGCTTTTCTCTCTCCAGAAAGCTGCTCGCCTAAGCAAATGCAGCCTGGTGGATGCAGTGCAACAGCTTGCGCTGGATCTACAGGATGGCAATAGCGAGATTCGAAAAAATATCAGTGTTAAACGTGTAAAAGAAACGCCCGTTGAAGACTTGATATTAAGCCCAGAAGCGAAGATGGCGGCAGTGACAAAATCGCTGCAGGAGATCCTGGATGATCCTGAACAGTATGCGGCCCAGATAGCTGCGCTACAGCAGCAGTTTGGCCCTCGCTTGCTGCCTAAATCAGTTCAGGATCAGATCCAGCGCCAAGTGGCTTTGGTTAAGTCTATGGCTGGCAATATGTCGCAATCAACTAACAAACTGGAGCAGCTACTGTCATGAGAACCAGATCCGATCTGGGTGAAGATTGATGTCTGATACTAAGACATCTCTAAAAATCACAGATCATGCGCTGGTTCGTTACCTTGAACGTTGTCGAGGCCTGGACGTTGAGATGATTAAACAGGAAATGCTGTCAGAACGGATTTCCACTGCGATAGAAGAACTTGGCGATGGTGTCTATACCATCCAAAACAGGTTCACTGCTGTGGTCAAAAACAAGTGCTTGATAACAGTTTATAAAAGAGATGGAAAGTAATTATGAGTACATTCACAGACGAATTAATTCTTACTCCACTGAACAATGGCCGTGAATGGCGGTTGATGCAAACGTTTCATTATCACGTCGGGGACTATCCGAGCAATGATGTGGTCGCGGTTCCTGTTGGGTTTAGAACAGATTTTGCCAGCGTCCCAAGAGCGTTTTGGTTGTTGTTACCACCGTGGGGAAAATACGGCAAAGCCGCGGTGGTGCACGATTATCTTTGTGTGGTCAAAGATAGATCAAGCGTTGAAGTCCACAAAATATTCTACGAAGCGATGGGTGTGCTGGGAGTATCACGATGGAAGCGTAGTGCTTTGTATATTTCTGTGAAGTGGTTTGGTCCGAAGTTTTGTGGCTAACGTCATTTTTAAGCCGCGCCACTCAGGTGCAGGAAAAGAACGCCCGGCGCGGAATGAGTCGGATTGAAAAATTTTGTTAGGCACGAACGGAGCCACGATTATGAGTAAATTCATAAAGCCATCAACCTGGTTTAATACCAAACAAATGAAAGAGGTTTTCGGGATCAAAGTTAAATTCGAAGGTGAATGGATGAATGCCGGAGATAATAACGGCCCTTTGTTCTTTGATACAAAGGAAGAGCGTGACGCGAAAATCGAAGAGTTGAAAAAACAGGGCGTCCGTATTGGTGCCTAACAGATATTAATCGGAACGAGGCTACTATAGATGAGACTCGAAGATGCGATTTTACGAGCAAGGCATGTTGCTCGATTCAGGCATCTGTCATATAAGACAGAAAAATCCTATACGCACTGGATTAGTCGGTATGGTCGTTGGTGTGTGGGTCACGACAAAGGAAGTCATTCAGATAAGTTGCGCGACTTTCTTTCTCATCTAGCCGTTGATCGTCATGTATCAAAGTCTACACAGCACCAGGCTTTGAATGCCTTGGTATTCTTTTATCGCCAAGTACTCAATATCGATGTTGGTGATATAGGTCAATTCAGACCTGCAACTGCCCCAAAACGGTTGCCCACAGTTCTATCACAGCACGAAGTCACAGAACTTTTGAAGAAAATGTCTGGAATGACACAGCTAATAGCATCTCTATTATATGGTTCAGGCCTGCGTTTGAACGAAGCTCTGTCGTTGCGTATTCAGGATGTCGATTTTGATCGACACATCATTACTATTAGGCATGGAAAGGGTGATAAAGATCGCGCAGTGATGTTGCCTGAATCACTAGAGAGTAAGATGCGGTTGCAGCGCGATATTGCTCTGACTACACATCAGCATGACATTGATAATGGATTTGGTGAGGTATATCTACCAAATGCAATTGAGCGTAAATTTCCGAATGCCGCAAAAGAACCAGGGTGGCAGTTTTTATTTCAGTCAACCACTATTGGCGCGTGCCCACGCACTGGAGTTATGCGCCGACACCATCTTCACGAAACTGCAGTCAGCAAAGCCCTCAAAACAGCCGCCAGAACTTCAAATATCACTAAGCGTGTTGGCGCTCATATCCTCCGTCATTCATTCGCCACTCATCTATTAGAAAGTGGCATTGATATCAGGACAATCCAAAAACTACTTGGTCATGCCAATATATCGACTACACAAATTTATACTCATGTCGCTGCAAATGGTGCTGCAAGCGTGAAAAGTCCACTTGAGAGTTTGGTGGAGGGGGCTTTATGACTCGGCAAACAGAACTCGCTAAAATCCACATTGCATGTAAAGACCTTGGTCTGGACGAGGATACCTATCGCCAGGTGATCCGTGAAGTAGGAAAGGTTGGCTCTGGGAGTTCGAAAGACCTGTCAGCAGCAGGACGTGGCCGTGTGTTGGCTCATTTTATCTCAAAAGGCTGGAAGCCTAAACCTAGAAAGAATAAGGCTAAATCGCCTCAGATGGCATCAGAAGACCTGGTTGCGTTGATACCAAGGATATGGACTGCTATGGTCGATGCTGGCGTTGTGAAGTCGTCTGATCCGACTGCGTTACGCACCTGGCTGCGCTCAAATACTCGACGTTTCCACCCTCAACAAGCTGGCTGGGAAGATCCGAAATTCCTGCCCAAGCCGGTCGCGATCAAAGTGGTTGAGTCTCTCAAGCAATGGGCTAAGCGTTGCGGAGTGGTTTGGCGATGAAAAACCGCAGTCCTGAACTTCTTCGCGATCTGACTGACAAGGCTACTGCGCTGGCGGTTGAGCAGGTCGGTCTTGATCGTGAAGCGGCCGCTCGGTTGGCCCGCGCCCTGGTTGATATGATGCGCAAAGACTGGGGTGGTCAGCTGATCTACTTCCCGAAAGGCCAGGGCATCGACCTGACCGAGCGTGACCTTGAATTCTATAATCGCTGGAATGGGACTACTGAACACCTAGAACAATTGTCAGCAGAATATAATGTCTCTATTCAGTGGGCCTATCAGATAATCAAAGCGGTTCGCTCATCAGACTTGGCTCGCCGTCAGCCCGACATGTTCACCAGCGACCCGACATAATTTTGGCTTTTTTGGCTTTTATCCTCTGCAACTCTCTTTTATTCTGACCATCCCACAACATCCCGTTTTATTTGTTTTCATCCCACTTATCTCAGTAATATCTATCTAGTTATCACGGTGGGTCTCAGCATCACTCCAGTTTTCAGTTTGATTTCAGTTTCTGCTGCTAACTTAACAGTCAGGATCGCGTTTGCTGGCAATAATAATCCGAGCCGACGTAATAGAGATTAATCACAACTTCCAGGA